>MAAC01019028.1_pt1 | contig 94184 bp, 86 predicted proteins | sample 1115981 | NCBI WGS metagenome assembly MAAC01 (sample SAMN04961126, study PRJNA320927) | seawater metagenome | isolation source: sample BD02T64 sea water enriched with oil for 64 days | place: USA:Gulf of Mexico | collected 2013-07-27 | reverse complement strand
CAACTTGCTTTAGAGAAGTTGACAAAAGCTAATTTACGTTTTGTTGTATCGGTAGCTAAGCAATACCAAAATCAAGGATTAACACTTCCAGATTTAATTAATGAAGGAAATCTAGGTTTAATTAAAGCAGCACAGCGTTTTGATGAAACTCGTGGTTTTAAATTTATCTCTTACGCGGTATGGTGGATTCGTCAATCCATTTTACAAGCATTAGCAGAACAATCTAGAATTGTTAGACTACCTCTTAATAAAATTGGTAGTATCAATAAGATTAATAAAATGTTTGCTTATTTAGAGCAAGCTCATGAACGTCCACCTTCTGCAGAAGAAATTGCAAAAGAATTGGATATGACGATTAATGATGTAAAGGAGTCTATGAAAAACTCTGGACGTCACGTATCTATGGATGCTCCTTTAGTTGAAGGGGAAGATTCTAACCTATACGATGTATTACGTAGTGGTGAATCTCCAAATCCAGATCGTGCACTTTTACACGAATCTTTACGTACAGAAATAGAAAGAGCATTAGAAACATTAACTCCTCGTGAGGCCGATGTAGTTCGTTTATATTTTGGACTTGGAGATCAACATCCAATGACTTTGGAAGAAATTGGAGAAACTTTCGACTTAACTAGAGAACGTGTAAGACAAATTAAAGAGAAAGCCATTAGAAGATTAAAACACACTACAAGATCTAAAATCTTGAAAACATATTTGGGCTAAGCCCATAACAGCAACTTACAGTATACTCATACTGTTCGTTTTTTGATTGATGAATGACCTCCGGCTGATTACCGGAGGTTTTTTCATGTACCAATCTTTTTTCAGAATCTTAATAATAGTATTACTTTTGCATCTATATTAATCTTAAAAAGATACCCGCCTTCGCGGGCAATACTATGAGTAAAAAATTAATTGCCCCATCCATTCTTGCTGCAGATTTCGGAAACTTACAGCGCGATGTTGAAATGATTAATAACAGTAATGCCGATTGGTTTCATTTAGATGTTATGGACGGTGTTTTTGTTCCTAATATATCTTTTGGGATGCCTATTATAAAAAGCATAGCAAGTCACGCGACTAAAACATTAGATGCACATTTAATGATAGTAGATCCTGATCGTTATATAAAAACTTTTGCCAAGTTAGGAGTGAACTATTTAACTGTTCATTATGAAGCTTGTACTCATTTACATAGAACATTACAGGCAATTAAAGCAGAAGGAATGAAGGCTGGAGTTGCTTTAAATCCACATACCAATGTTTCTTTATTGGAAGATACTATTAAAGATATTGATCTTGTTTGTATTATGAGTGTAAACCCTGGTTTTGGAGGTCAAAGTTTTATTGAAAACACCTATTCTAAAGTTGAAAAACTAAAAGAAATAATTACCAAAAATAATGCTTCAACTATAATTCAAATTGATGGTGGTGTAACTAATAAAAATGCAAAACAATTAGTGGAAGCTGGAGCAGATGTATTAGTTGCTGGGAGTTATGTTTTCCGTTCAGAAAATCCAACCGAAACAATACAAGGATTAAAAAACCTTCTAGGTTAAAAGCTCTTATTCTTAGAGAATATTAGTCATTATTTATAATAGTAAACCAATCTAATAACAATTATCGTAAATTAGTTGTGTAAAATATTTTATGCAACCTTCTTTAGATACTTGGACTTCAGGGTTTTTATTGGCCGCGTTTATGGGTTTGTTTTTATTTGTGGTATTAATTACCAACCGAAATAAAAAAAACTACCCAATAGCCTTTCTAATTTTATCCTTTTCAATTATTCTTTTTCAATATGTTTTATATTGGACCAGATACCAGCAAGTCATACCCTATTTTGTCATATTACCTCCGGTTTGTTATTTTTCAACAGGCCCATTATTGTATTTATACTTTTTAAATTTATACAAGAAAAAGGTGCATTTTAATTATGCGCTACACTTTCTTCCTGGATCCTTAATGCTAATGTCCAATATCATCTTATGGTTAAAGTATTTAAATATCACTACTATTAACATTCCGTTTCTCTCTTTTATTCAAGGAAGTCACTGGTATATATCCGCACATATGATTTTATATACCTTATTAATTCTATTGCTTATTTTCCGTAATAAAGAGCTTCATTCAGAGTTTACTAAGGTCAGGTATAATTGGGCTAGAATACTGGTATTTTTATACGCAGTATTTATTTTATCCTATATCTCTTATTATACATTAGTAAACTTTTCATTTTTTAATGCGGAATGGGATTATATGATTTCCATTATGATGAGTGTTTCTATTTACACCATAGGTTATTTTATTTTTAAACAACCCAGTGTTTTTAACGGGGAATTATTCTCAAAATTATTCCTACCCATAAAAAACAAAAATGAAACTTTTGAAGTTTCTATGCTCAATGAGTTTTATGAAAACTTAACTAAACATATGGATCTTCAAAAACCATATATAGATAATGAATTGCGATTGGTAAACTTAGCAGATCAATTAGGCTTTTCGACGCATCTGCTTTCTAAAATTATCAATAAAAAATATGGTAGAAACTTCAATAGTTTTGTAAATGACTATCGCCTTAAAGAAGCTGAAATTTTATTACAGAGGGAAGATAGCATCATAATTAAACATATTTATTTCGATGTAGGCTTCAATAATAAAAATTCCTTTTATAAAGCTTTTAAGCAGAAAAACAACTGCACTCCTTCCCAATTCAGGAATAATTTTTTCAACTCTTAATTTATAAATTCAGTGTAGTGAATTATAATAAGTGACTCTTATTCATCACATAATGTTGAATTTAGCTGTAAATTAATTCTAAAATATAGCACGATGAAAAAAGTTATCTTATTATTTGCGGGTTGTTTGCTTTTTGCAACAACAAATTTATGGTCACAAGGTTTTGAAGTATGGGTAAGTGACGCTGGAGGTTTTAACAATCCTCCTTGGTATATTTATAAATTCGATGAAAATGGAGAAAACCAAGAAGAGGTTATGAATGAGTCAGACAATATCGAATGGCCAGAAGACATTTTCTTTTTAGAAGATGAAAACGCTGTACTTATTTCTAATTTATCCTCTTCGGGTGGGAACATCTCAAAACATAATATAGATACCGGAGATTTTATCGAAATATTTGCAGAAGTTACTGGTGGTCCAACTAGAATGAAACTTGGCGCTGATGGCTTACTTTATGTTTTACAATGGAGCAGTAGTAATAATAAAGTATTGCGTTATGAGTTGGATGGCACTTTTGTAGATGAATTTACCAATACAGGAGTCCCTCAAAGCATTGGCTTAGATTGGGACGCTGATGGAAACTTATATGTATCTTCTTATGGAGGATCTCATGTGCAGAAGTTTGATCCTGATGGAAATGACTTAGGAACTTTTATCGATTCTGGACTAGCAGGTCCTACCAATATCTTTTTCGATAAAAATGGTACTGGAGATTTAATTGTTTTTAATTGGAATAATGGAATTATAAAAAGATTTGATTCCGATGGAAATTTTGTAGAAGATCTAATTACAGGAGTTGGTCAATGTGAAGGGGTAGATTTCTTTCCTAATGGAGATATGCTAATAGGTGCAGGAGCTGCAGGGTCCATAAAAAGATATGACAGCAATTTTAATTTTATTGAAGATTTTGTTGCTGCGGGGACATTGCTTACTCCAAATGCAATAAACATTAGAGACTATCCCTTATCGGTTCCTGAAAATGAATTGGATCAAAATTTTATCAACCCAACTATGGGCACTCGATTTTCGGTAATTTCAAATTATTCACAGAATTTAAAATCAATTCAAGTATATACTATAACTGGTAAGCTAATTGAAACTGTTGATTTAAACAAATCTCAAACCTGGAATGCAGACAATTATGCAGAAGGGATTTATCTTTTAAAAGCTGTTTCTATAAATGGGAATAGCCAAACTCAAAAAGTGTTGGTTAAAAAGTAATATTCATCAATCAAAAATCAGAAATGGGTTTTTAACTTACTTGCTAAAAACCCATTTTAATAATTCACAAAATTAAAATTTAATAGCTTTTTGCTGTAATTATATAGTTCAGGAAATAGCTTTTTAAATTCCTTAGGTGACTCAAAAAAGTACTCTGCCATTACCGCCATAAATTCGTATTGATTGGTAAAAGCATAGTCTCTAAAATACCGAGTTTCAATTAATTTATCTTTAATTTCAGGTTTAGTAAGTTGTTTTAAAACATTTTGAAATTGCTTTTCGAATCTATCGGAATCTCCATCGCTACCATGCTTGGCTTCTAATTGCATTGCATGCATAAATTCGTGAATTCCTAAATTTCTATTATCATTAGAAATATCATATCCTTCTTCAAAATCTTTCCAAGACAAAACTAATGCCTTTCCTTTTGGATTAAATTCTCCTTTATGATAGGCTTTATTAATATTGCTATAAAACTCTTCTGGATAAACCAAAATGTATTCAATTAATCCATAGCTATAATTTTTTCTACCAAAGCTTAACATACATCCAGTGGCAGCAATCAGAACTTTTATTCGCTCTGTAATTATAAAATTTTCTCTTCCTATGTATTCTTTATCTGAAATAAAAGAAACCACACGATGTTGAAATTGAAGTTGATGCTTTTTTGAAAGCGAATTGTAAAAAGAAAACTCTTCTTTTAAGACCTTAACTTGAGTTTCAGAAAGTTTTTTATAGACTAAATAATGCCTTAAAAGAGGTTTGTTAAAGTAAGATCCGTAGAAATTTTCAAACAATCTAAAAAAATAAAAAGCAAAGCCCGTCAAAACTATAGAATAACCATAAGGGGCTAGCTCTGTATAATCATTGTAGGTTTGGAGAAAAATCAACAATAGGGTTTCCTTTTTACATTAAATAGTATATTTAAAAAACGCCAACACTTTAGTTTTGTTGTTTTAATAGTATAACAAATTCTATAATATGAAGAACCTAACTTCTATTTAAAATGCTCAAAATATACCAGAACAATAGCATTAATGACGCAAACAAACCTAAAGAAGCAGCAACATATTGATCTTCGCTATATTTATGCACCATATTAGAAGTTTGGTACAATATAGATCCAGATGCTAAAACAATCATTCCTGCACTAAACCATAAGCCTAAATTAAAACCAAATAAAGTACCAGCGATAATTAACCCTAAGGCAATAAAAAATCCTATCGCTAATCCAGATTTTAAAAATGAAAAATCTTTTTTTGTTAAAAGCACCACGGCAGAAAGCCCCGAAAACAAGGATAATGTTAAAATAGCAGCTTGATTAAGTATTTCCACTCCCCCTTCTTCTGCAGTTATCATTGCGATAAATATTAATGGAATAAAAATAAATGCTTCGGCTATTACAAAAAGCAATAAGGCCAAGTATTGTTTATTTCTATCATGAGAAGTGATTGCCATTTTCTCCGCATAATTGGTAACCAACATAAACCCTCCAAGCATTAATAACCAAGTCCAACCTTGGGTTAAGGAAAGTGCAAATTCTAATAATGGTGGTATTTGAAAAAATATGGTTTCTACTAGAATAAATAGCAAAACTGCCATAGCCAAATGGGTATACGTTTTTTTATAAAAAGCAACTTTTGCTTCGTCTGTTAAACTGCTAATCAATAAAGGTTGGTTTATTTGCTGAAATTCTTCCATAATTGTTTTTCTGTTTTTATTCTAAAATTAAAAAGGTTATTTTTTTGTGCTATCGCCTTTAAACTGTTGGGAGTTATTTTTAAAAAGGACGTTAAATGTTGTTAGACTCCCATAACATCGAGTGATGTATTGTTGCAGGTCTACTTTTTCTTGATCGTCTAAATTTTTACTTGAATTTATCTTTTGCTCCATTACTCGCAATCGATCTCGAAGCATCACTATTTTATGAAAAAAGGTATTTATAGGAATTTCTTTATTCGAAACATTTGAATCTTTAGGCTCCAAAACCATAGTTCCACCTCGCCATTTATCTGCAATGGGAACAATTTCGCTAGCATCACTCCACTTTTTAAGTAAATCACGAAGGCTATCTTCTACTTCAGAAAAACTTACGGTATCTACCTCATCTTTTACTGCATCTAATACTTCAAATTTTTCATTTACAGGGATGGTCTCTAAACCACCTTCTAAAAAAGTAACCCAATACAATTCTGAAGTGACATTAATCACCACTCCTTTTCCGAAGACCGAATGATTTATTCTAGATCCTATTCCTAATATCGTTTCCATTATCTTATTTTTTTTCAGAAGAATAAAAATACACAATTTGTACTTTAGAAAGAAGAAAAAATAAAAAACTAATTACACTCGTAAGATGCGTTTATTTGTTCTACCATGGGTTTGGGTGAAACATAAGGAATACCAAGTCCCATTCCCCTTAGAATAAACAAAACCCCTATTATAACAACTACTACGGGAATAGATTTTCTAATATACTGCCTCACTTTAGTTGTCAAAAAATTGCCAAAATAAATTGCAGTAGTCATTAATGGAATGGTACCCATTCCAAATAACGCCATATACAAACTTCCTTGCAATGCATCACCAGTTGCCAAAGCTCCAAACAATGCCATGTAGACTAATCCACAAGGTAGAAAACCATTTAAAAATCCGATGGTTAAAAAAGTATCTGGCGATTTCTTTTTCAATTCTTTTCCTAAAGCGGTTTTTACCTTGGAAATTAACTGAAACAAAGGTTTGGAAAAATTATATTTATTGAAGGTTTTATAAGGAATTAGTATAATTACAATCATAAAAACACCAACTATTATGGAAAGTTGTTGCTGAAAACCAAACAAATTGAAGCTCTTCCCTAAAATTCCAAATAGCAAACCAATTAAACTATAAGTGAGTATTCTCCCAACGTGATAAAGTGCGATCTGACTTACCTTTTTGAAATTATTAGAACGATTTACAGGCAACATAAAGGCAATTGGCCCACACATTCCAATGCAGTGGAAACTTCCTAATAGACCAAATATTAATGCCGATAGAAGCATATTTAATAGCTTGTTTTATCTTTATAAAGATACGTCACACCTTTATATATCCAATTTACAGAAACATCCCAACGTCCCTCTACCAAGTTCTTTTTTGGAATGAGTAATTGATGACTCGAAAGGTCTAAGGGTATTTCAAAATCCAAATTTTTATTGGAAGGCCTGTAAAGATTCACTTTACCTTTTATCTTAGAATAATCGAGGTTTTTAGGAAATACTATTAATAAACCTTCCCCTGTTTTAGATACTTTAATATTTTCAGTTAAGGCTTGTGCATTTTTCTCTGCATCAATCTCTTCTTGATACACCAATTCTTTTTTATAATAGTCATCAGTAACCAACTCATGGTTTAACTTTTCATCAGACAACATAAGTGTTACTAAAAAAAGGATAAACCCTATAAAAGCTATAATTGCAATTACTATTCCTGTTCCCCAGTTTATCTTCATAACTCTTTCCTACAGTAGCAGGTATTTTTTAATTAAAACTTCTAGGCCCTAAAAATGAAGTGGAAGTAGTTTCAATTAGCACATCTCCACTATACACACCAATTTCTACACGATCCTTATCACCACTTAATGAACTTGCATTTACTTCAATAAATAAAGTCCCCTCTGCCAATCCTTTTTCAGGTACCGTAAAATTATTATTACTTACTAATTTAATAGAACCTTCATGAGATATTAGTTCAAAATGAACATTATCTATAGATTTAGACGTTTTATTTACCAATTTAAAAGTATACACATTACTGATGATATTATTCTCTTTATGCTCAAATAATTGTCCTGGTAATCTTAAAACAGAAGCTTCTACATCGTTTCTTAAAAACAACATTCCAATTAAAACACCAATTAGAATAACCAATACTGCAGTATATCCTTTTAATCTTGGTGAAAAGGTAAACTTCTCTTTCTTTTCTATATTCTCCTCACTAGCATAACGTATCAATCCTTTAGGCAAATCAACACCCTCCATAATACTATCACAGGCATCAATACAAGCGGTACAATTAACACATTCTAATTGTGTTCCATTTCTAATATCTATTCCAGTAGGACAAACCTTTACACATAATGAACAATCTACACAATCTCCAATGCCGAGATCTTCTCTATTTTCATTCTTTTTAAATCTTGCACGGCCTTCCTCACGTTCTCCCCGTTTATGGTCATACGCTACAATAATGGATTTATTGTCTAATAGAACTCCTTGTAATCTTCCATAAGGACAAGCTATGATACAAACTTGCTCTCTAAACCAAGCAAATACAAAATAGAATACTCCTGTAAAAATAAATAATGAAATTAAAGTATTTCCATGGTTGGTTGGGCCATCTGTAATATATCGCAATAAGGTATCACTGCCTATTAGATAAGCTAAAAATACATTAGCGATAAGGAAGGATATTATAAAGAAAATCACCCATTTTAAAATACGCTTCTTAATTTTATCAGCATTCCAGGCTTGTTTGCTTAATTTAATTTGCTTTCCACGATCCCCTTCAATCCAATATTCTATTCTACGGAAAACCATTTCCATAAATATAGTTTGTGGGCAAATCCACCCACAAAATATTCGACCAAAAACTACGGTAAAGAAAACAATGAAAATAACCCCAATGATCATCATGATCACAATAATGTGAAAATCTTGAGGCCAAAATGGAAATCCGAAAATATTAAACTGCCTATCTAATACATTAAATAGCATGAATTGATTCCCATTGATTTTAAGAAATGGAGATACTAATAATATGACAAGTAAAATATAACTTACCCACTTTCTATATTTATAAAAAACACCAGAAGGCTTTTTAGGGAAAACCCAAGCTCTTTTTCCTTCTTCGTTGATAGTACCAATAGAATCTCTAAAATTTTCGTCCATAGCAATAACTTAAAGTTTTCTAGTGGATTGGTTATTTATAAAAAATATTTGTTTTCTCGAAGCTTCTTAAGTTGTTGGAACCTCATCCTCAACTTCCTCTTCTGAAGTACCTTCTTCTTCAATCGGAGCTGCATCTGGATCTACCCAAACATCTCCTTCTGCAGCTTTTGGAGCTGCTGATGTAGTCCCTTCAAAACCTAGAACATAACTTGAAACTTGTGCGATTTCATTTGCATTTAATTCCGATTTCCATGAAATCATCCCTTTTCCATCTCGTCCACCCTCAGAAATTGTAGTAAATACATTTTTAATTCCACCACCTAAAATCCAGTTTGGATCGGTAAGGTTTGGACCTATACCACCACCTCCATCAGTTTTATGACATACGGCACATTTCTCATCGAAGATTACTTTTCCTGCTTTTAAATCGGATTCTTCCGTTAATAAAACCACAGAAGCAGCATCTACAAGGTCTGGATTATTTTTCTTGTATTCTTCTATATCTATTTTTGCTTGTGCAACTTCTTTTTCATATTCCACAGCAATAAAATCACCATCAAAAACATGGTATCTCACCATATACACCACACCAAAAACAATAGATGCATAAAAAAGATATACCCACCATGGCGGCAGATTGTTGTCTAATTCTTTTATTCCATCGTAATCATGGTCCAAAATAATTTCGCCTTCTTCTTCAATAGCTTTAGAATCTAATAATTTTACATATAATTTTCCGAAGTAACTATCGGCTTCCAATTGCTCATATTTCTCTCTTCCATCTTCGCTTAACGAATTATAAATCCTCCTCTTTACAGTTCCTACGATAATTTCAATAAAAATAGCTAGAACCACTAATCCCCAAAAAATAGGTGCAATTAATGAATTTTCTTGAATCGCTAATTGATCTCCAGAATCGACTATATACTCAAATAATGCAAAAGCTATAATTGCAAAAATAAGTACTCTAAAAATTGGTGTTAAAAGTTTCATATTAGTGGGTTGTTTTGATCGTTTTCTAATGGTAAATTACTTACTTCTTGTATATGGGATTTTTTCATAGTAATTACCCAGAAAAAAAGTCCTACAAAAAAGATGAAAAATATTAATAGTGATATAATGGGATAAATCGCAACCCCTTCTATATTTTCTAAATTTCCTTTGATAAATCTTAACATAATTCTTTTCGTTTAATTTATTCTTCGGTTTTAACTTTAATATCTGTTCCTAAACGTTGTAAGTAAGCAATCATAGCGACTACTTCTCTATCCCGCATCTCAACAAATTCCTCTCCATTTTCTGCAGCTGCAGCTTTATCTGCTTCATAAGCCTCGGCAAAATCTGGATCACTATATAAATTTTGTTCAATTTTAGCACTTTGGGCTGCCATAGAATCTTCAGCTCCTGCTATTTCTTCTTCGGAATAAGGAACCCCTAAAGCTACCAAGGTTTCCATTTTAGAAACAATACTAGACCTATCATGCTTATTCCTTATAAACCATTTATAAGAAGGCATAATGGATCCATCTGAAGTTGTTTGAGGGTCATAAAAATGATTGAAATGCCAGTTATCTGAATACTTTCCTCCTATTCTATGTAAATCTGGGCCAGTACGTTTAGATCCCCATAAGAAAGGTCTATCGTAAACAAATTCTCCAGCTTTAGAGTATTCTCCATATCGTTCTACTTCAGATCTAAAAGGTCGAATCATTTGAGAGTGACATCCTACACATCCTTCTCTAATATATAGATCACGTCCTTCCAATTCTAAAGGAGTATAAGGTTTTACACTTGATATCTGTGGAATATAATCGTCCACAATAAGCGAAGGTATTATTTGTACTGCTCCTCCAATTATTATTGCAATGGTAGCATAAAGAGTAAACTTAACGGGTCTTCTTTCTAACCAGGTGTGGTATCCTTCGCCTTTGGTCTGTTTTTTTGTTACCTTTTCCAATTCAGCAGCCTCTGCTAATTCATCGGTAACAGTACTTCCTGTTCTTATGGTTTGAATGATATTATAAACCAAAATAAACATACCAATAATAAACATACTACCACCGATAGCACGCATCCAATACATTGGCATAATTTGACTTACTGTTTCTAAAAAGTTTCCGTATACCAGTGTACCATCTGGGTTAAATTGTTTCCACATAGAAGCTTGTACAAATCCAGCTACATATAAAGGTAATGCATAAAGAATTATTCCTAGAGTCCCAATCCAAAAATGAAAATTGGCTAACTTTAAAGACCATAGCTTTGTTTTAAATAACCTCGGTATTAACCAGTAAATCATACCAAAAGTAAAGAATCCGTTCCAGGCAAGTGCTCCAACGTGAACGTGTGCTACAATCCAATCGGTATAATGAGCAATTGCATTTACATTTTTTAATGCCAACATTGGTCCTTCAAAAGTTGCCATACCATAACCAGTGATAGCAACTACCATAAATTTAAGTACTGGATCTACTCGTACCTTATCCCAAGCACCACGTAAGGTAAGTAAACCATTAATCATCCCACCCCAAGAAGGAGCAAGTAACATTACAGAAAAAGCAACCCCCAAGTTTTGAGCCCAATCTGGTAATGCTGTATAAAGTAAATGATGGGGACCTGCCCATATATAGATAAAAATTAAAGACCAAAAGTGGACAATCGATAGTCTATAAGAATACACTGGTCTGTTCGCTGCTTTAGGAACAAAATAATACATTAATCCTAAAAATGGAGTGGTTAAGAAAAATGCTACAGCATTATGACCGTACCACCACTGTACTAATGCATCTTGAACCCCAGCATATGCAGAATAACTTTTTAAAGCACTTACAGGAAGTGCCATACTATTTACTATGTGCAAAACTGCAACTGTCACAAAGGTTGCTAAATAAAACCATATTGCAACATATATATGTCGTTGTCTTCTTTTTATAATAGTACCAATCAAGTTTGCACCAAATACAACCCAAATTAAAGCAATAGCAATATCTATAGGCCATTCTAACTCAGCGTATTCTTTAGAAGAAGTATATCCTAATGGAAGTGTAAATGCGGCAGCAACAATAATTAATTGCCAACCCCAAAAGTTTATTTTACTTAATAAATCACTAAACATTCTAGCTTTAAGTAACCTTTGTGTGGAATAATAAACTCCCGCAAAAATCGCATTACCTACAAAAGCAAATATTACTGCATTGGTATGTAAAGGTCGTAGTCTACCAAAACTTAGCCACGAAATACCATCGGTAAGATTTGGAAACAGGAACATAAATGCGACTAAAAGTCCCACCGACATTCCAACTACACCCCAAATAATTGTGGCATAAATAAAGTTCTTTACAATTTTATTGTCGTAATAAAATTTTTGTACTTCCATAATTAATTTAGTTTTTCTGTTTTGGTTGTATTTGTTTGTTTCGTTTCTTTTACCAATTCATCATCAAAAAGCATACGTATAGACGGAGTATAAACATCATCATACTGACCCTTTTTTACTGAAATAATAAAAACGATGAAAAAGCCTATTGCGATTACTATACTTATTGCTAATAACAAATAAATAATGCTCATATATTCTTAAAATAATTGGCTAAGATAATTTCCTTTAAATATACTAAATATGACAAATATCAGTTTTTTAATTTTTTCTTAACATTTTACCTTCGTAACCTGTTGCTATTGTTGTAAAGACAACAATACTTATAGAACTTAAAGGCATTAAAATCGCAGCAATAACCGGAAGTAAATTTCCAGTAACCGCAAAATAAAGTCCTGTGATGTTATAAATAAATGAAAAAACAAAACTCCATTTTATAATTTTTAATGATTTTTTTGAGACATTCAAATAACTAGGCAAGCTAGAAAAATGTGTAGCATCTAAAATTCCATCACAAGCCGGTGAAAAAACATTGATGTTTTCTGAAACTACAATTCCAACATCGCTTTGTGCCAATGCTCCAGCATCATTTAATCCATCTCCTATCATCATCACTCTTTCTCCTTTTTGCTGTAGGTCCTTTACAAAATCTAATTTCTGCTGTGGATTTTGTTGAAATAACAAGGTGGTTTCTTTAGGTAATAAAGAAGTTAGCCGCACTCTTTCTCCTTCATTATCTCCAGAAAGGATTGCTATTTTAGAATTAGACTTTAAACCTTCAAATACTTCATTCAATCCTTCTCTATAGGTATTTTGAAAGTTAAAACAACCCTTATATTTTTCGTCAATTTGTAAATATACCGATGTCTGTAATGTATTTTGTTCACCTTTATAATTTACATATTTCGCAGACCCCACTTTAATACTAATACCCTTATAGCTTGCTTCTATTCCCTTTCCTATAACTTCTTCAAAAGTGTCAAACTTTATTATTTCTTTTACAGAAAGGGTATCGTATAATTGTCTGCTCAAGGGATGATTTGAAGCTCTTACTAAATTGAATAAAAGGGTTTCCTCTTGTTCAGAAAGAAATTCTCCTTCGTAATTTATAACACTTTTTTTATTGGTAGTTATGGTTCCTGTTTTATCAAAAACAATAGTTGTAATCTTTGCTATACGCTCTATTACATTCGCATTTTTTAGATAAAAATTCTGCTGCCCTAAAATTCGTAACATATTCCCTAAAGTAAATGGAGTTGCCAATGCTATTGCACAAGGACAAGCAATAATCAACACCGCGGTAAATACATTTAATGCCTTTGTTGAATCACTATACAACCAAAATGCGGTAGAAAAAAAAGCAATAGCAAGTACTATAATCGTAAAGCGTTTACTAATGCTATCGATCAAACTATTAAAAGCTTGCACCTTATTTTCTTTAAAAGCTTCGTTCCCCCAGAGTTGGGTTAGATAACTTTGTTCTACAGATCTTAAAGCTTCAATTTCTATTACGCCAGAGAGTTGTTTTCCTCCCGCATAAAGTTTATCTCCAGATATTTTCTGAACTGCTGCAGCTTCTCCCGTAACAAAACTATAATCTATAAGTGCATTACCGCTAATTAATATTCCATCCACAGGAATTAATTCATCATTACGAATTAATAATCGATCTCCTTTCATTATTTCATAAACCTGAACACTTTCTTCTTTTTTATAAGTATCAATCCTAGTTACTGCTATTGGAAAATAGGATTTATAATCTCTTTCAAAAGATAAAAAGGAATAGGTTCGCTGCTGAAAATACTTTCCTATTAATAAAAAGAAAATCAATCCTGTAAGGCTATCGAAAAAACCTGAGCCTAAATCGAAGACAACCTCAGCAACACTTCGTAAAAACAAAACCGATATTCCTAAAGCAATAGGCACATCGATATTTAATATTTTAGATCGCAATCCTTTGTAAGCAGAAACAAAATAATCCCATCCCGAATAAAATACCACAGGAATTGAAAAGAGAAGCATAATCCATCTAAAAACCAATTTATATCTATCTAACCAGAATTCACTTACTTCAAAATATTCTGGAAATGACAAGAACATAATATTTCCAAAGGCAAATCCAGCAACTCCCAATTTATAGATCAATTGCCGATCAATCGATTTTTTCCCTGAAGTATAATCCTCTAATGAAATATAAGGTTCATAGCCTATCGAACTCATTAAAAGCACTAATTGTTTTAAAGATAAATCATCAGACTTAAAAGTAATTCTTACGGTTTTCTTCGGAAAATTAACCTGAGATGTTGTTACCGAGGCTTGAAGTTTATTCAAATTTTCCAACACCCAAATACAAGAACTACAATGTATGGTGGGTATATAAAAAGTAATAATTTGGTGTTTTCCATCATCAAATTCTAATAACTTCTTTACAATATCTTGGTTTTCGAGAAAATCGTATTTTCCAGATATTTCAGAAGGGGTGGTCCCTGGTGCAGATTGTAAATCATAATAGCAAGTTAAATCGTTTTCAGAAAATATCTCATAAACCGTTTTACACCCATTACAACAGAATGATTTTTCATCCGAAAAAATTTCAATGGGATCACATAAATCCCCACAATGGTAGCAAGTTGTAGCCTCTTTCTTTTTACTCATATATTTTTATAGTGTTTTCACCATAAGTCTGCAAAATTAATCTATTTTTAAAAAAAAATGGATGTTTACTCCAAGTTCTATGCGTAAAATTGAAGGATACAAATGATTTACATGATTTAAATATTCTAATATATTAATTTTAATTATTTTTGTAATATGAGCAAATGTGAAAAGTGTATTGTTAGAAAATTTACAGGTTTAAATACTTTAACTAGTGATCAGCTTAAATGTATCTCTGATGGAAAAGTTTCTAGACCTTTTAAAAAGGGAGAAGTGATTTTTGATGAGGGTGAACATTTAAAAGGCATTTATTGTGTAAGAAATGGAATTGCCAAACTTTCTAAATTAAGCACTAATGGTAAAGATCAAATTATAAAGTTTGTAAGTAATGGAGAAGTTTTAGGACAACGCTCAGTAATTGCTAAAGAGCCAACAAACCTAAGAGCTATTGCTGTTAATGACATGAATTCATGTTTTATTCCTAAAAGCATCATACTAGACAATTTACATGATAATCCTGATTTTTCTTTGGAAATGCTCCATAATTTGGCTCATGAATTAAAAGAAGCGGACGATGTTATTGTAAATATTTCTCAAAAATCTGTAAAGCAACGAATCGCTGAAACCTTATTACATTTAGAAGAAAATTTTGGTGTAGACCAAGAAGGTTTTATGATTATTCAGCTTTCCCGAGAGGATATATCGAATATTGTAGGTACCGCAACAGAATCTTGTATTCGTATGCTTTCTGAACTTAAAAAAGAAAAGCTTATCGGAACTTCAGGGAAAAGAATCCAAATCACAGATGTGGTTAAAATGCGAAAACTATCGGAGGGGATTTAATCTTCCTTTTTTTACTCATATTCATCCCCTTATATTTTCTTTTTATCTCTTAAAACTTCTTTATACTTATTAAAAAATTTGGTTCATTTACAAATAAAAATATTTTACCTTTAGGCATATTTTTATTGAAATGGATGAAAAACTAATCTCTAAAAAAAAGCCTGCTTTTCCTATAACCAAAGAGTTATCCGCCTACTTAACAAAAAACGGAAGGAATGTAAAAATCCCCATTCGTTACGATGATTTGTTGCGATTTCAAGGTTCTATAGCTATCTATGATGAAAGTGGAAATGACACCTTATGGCTTAGCACTTATTTTCCAGAACACGAAAGAGAAGATATAAATCTCGGCTTAAAAAAAATATACACCATTTTACATTCGGATGGTAATGATTCTGCAATACCTTTTTTAAGTGTGGATAGTATTGACTATTGCACTTTTGGAAATACAAAACCTTTCCGGATTAAAATTAGAAATATATTAAATGATAATTACACTTTTTATTATTTAAAAAAAGCAGATGCTTCTAGAGTTTACGGATTAGAATTAGAACATCTTTTATCTCCTAATCATATTGAATTTTTAATTTATAAAGATACCCTTATCGAAGAACATATCTCAGGTATTCCTTGTGATGTTTTTATAGAGGAAAATCTAGGAAATTGCTCCCTACAGGATAAAAAAGAATTGGCCAAACAGTTTGTGAAATTTAACGAACGTTGCTTTGTTAGGCTATTAGGAGACATGAGAGCATATAATTACGTAGTGGTTTTAACTCATGATTTTGACAGAATACAATATCGACTAAGAGCTATTGATTTTGACCAACAGTCTTTTGAAGGAAACTCGAAGGTTTATAAACCTCAATATTTAAAAGAAAATAATGCCCTCGTAAAAATGTCTTTAGAATTGCTTCAAAGAGGGTCTATTGAACAATACGAAAACGAAGAACGATCCTTATTAGCCAAAAGAGCTATTAGTAGCTCTTATAGATTGGATCATTTATTAAAATGTATGCAACAAGATCATCTTTCTACCCAGGATAAAATAAGCCAGTTAAAAAAAGAGTTATATGAACTTACCAAAGATGTAAACTTTAAAAAATCTGACAATATGGGAGATATATTAAAAAGTGCATTAGATTTTATAATTAGAAATTACAAAACCGAAAATCCATATATTATCAATTAAAGTTTAATTTAAAAACACCTCGTTTGTGTCGAGGAAATTAAAATGAAAATAAAAAAGATACTAGTTGCCAACCGTGGCGAAATTGCCATTAGAGTATTACGAGCTTGTACCGAAATTAATGTAAAAACAGTTGCCATTTTCACTTATGAAGACCGTTATTCTCAGCATCGGTATAAAGCGGATGAATCTTATCAAATTGGAGATAATAATCAACCCTTAAAACCCTATTTAGATATTGATGAAATTATTGGCTTAGCGAAATCTAAAAATGTAGATGCTATACATCCTGGTTATGGGTTTTTATCTGAAAACTCAGGATTTGCAAGAGCTTGTGCCGAAAATGGTATTATTTTTATTGGTCCAGATCCTGAAGTGATGGATGCTTTAGGCGACAAGATTACAGCAAAGAAAAATGCAATAAAATGTAATGTTCCTGTTATTGAAGGAAACAAAAAAAAACTTACCTCTTTAAAAATTGCGCTATCTGAAGCTTCTGAAATTGGCTATCCATTAATGCTTAAAGCTGCATCTGGTGGTGGCGGTAGAGGAATGCGTATTGTTAGATCTACAATAGATTTGGAACAACATTTTGATTCTGCCAAAAACGAATCTCTAAATGCTTTTGGTGATGACACCATGTTTTTAGAAAAATATGTGGAAGACCCAAAACATATTGAAGTTCAGATTGTAGCAGACAACCACGGAAATATTCGTCATTTACATGAACGGGATTGCTCTGTACAACGCCGACACCAAAAGGTAGTGGAAATTGCCCCTTCTTTTAATATCTCTGATGAGGTGAAACAAAACCTTTACAAGTATGCTCTGGCAATTGCAAAACAGGTAAATTATAATAATATTGGAACGGTAGAATTTTTAGTAGATAAAGCAGATAATGTTTATTTTATTGAAGTAAATCCTCGAATACAAGTTGAGCATACCGTTACTGAAATGGTTACAGGAATCGATTTGGTAAAAACCCAAATATTCGTGGCTGGGGGTTATCAATTATCCGACACTCAGATTAAAATTTACGAACAAGAATCGATAGCAACTTATGGTTTTGCTTTGCAATGCCGATTAACTACCGAAGATCCCGAAAACAATTTCACTCCAGATTATGGAACCATTACTACCTATCGCTCTGCTTCAGGTATGGGGATACGCTTAGATGCTGGAAGTATTTACCAAGGCTATAAAGTGAGTCCATTTTTCGATTCGATGCTGGTAAAAGTTTCCGCCCACGGAAGAACCTTAGATGGTGCAGTTCGTAAAATGGTAAGAGCTTTAAAAGAATTCAGAATTAGAGGTGTTAAAACCAACATTCATTTTTTACAAAATGTAATTCAGCATCCAGAATTTAAAGATGGGAAAACGACAGTTAATTTTATTCAGAAAACCCCTGCCCTTTTTAATATTAAGCTTTCACAAGATCGTTCTTCAAAAATATTGAAATATTTAGGAGAAGTGATTGTCAACGGAAATCCAGATGTAAAATTTATTGAAGAAACTAAAGTTTTTAGAGATGCGAAAATTCCTGCCTACGATCAATTTTCAGAATTCCCAGAAGGCACCAAAGATTTACTTACCAAATTAGGTCCCGATAAATTTAGTGCTTGGTTACGAAATGAAAAGAAAATACATTATACAGACACTACCATTAGGGATGCACACCAATCTCTATTAGCCACCCGAATGCGTACCTACGATATGCTTAAAGTTGCGGAAAGTTTTGCTAAAAACCATGCCAATACATTCAGTATAGAAATGTGGGGAGGTGCAACTTTTGATGTTTGCTTACGCTTCCTTCATGAAAGCCCTTGGTCGAGATTACGAGAACTTAGAAAAGCAATGCCAAACATCTTATTTCAGATGTTACTTCGTGGCTCTAATGCTGTAGGTTATAAAGCTTATCCCGATAATCTAATAGAAAAATTTGTAGATAAATCTTGGGAAAACGGAATTGATATTTTTAGAATATTCGATTCCTTAAACTGGGTAAAAGCTATGGAACCAAGTATTAAATATGTGCGAAATACAAATGGAGCTTTAGCTGAAGCTGCTATTAGTTATACAGGGGACATAATGGACGTTTCTCAATCTAAATACAACCTTAACTATTATACCCAATTAGCAAAAGATTTAGAAAATGCAGGAGCACATATCATTGCATTAAAAGATATGGCGGGATTGCTAACACCCTATGCTGCCACAGAACTTATTGGTGCTTTAAAAGACACCGTAAAACTACCTATTCATTTACATACTCATGACACTTCTTCCTTACAATCTGCTACTTATTTAAAAGCTATTGAAGCCAATGTTGATGTAGTTGATGTTGCTCTTGGGGGATTGTCTGGACTAACTTCGCAGCCAAATTTTAATTCGATTGTGGAAATGATGAAATATCACGATCGTGCTCACGAATTTGATATGTCGAAATTGAATCAGTTTTCTAATTACTGGGAAGACATTCGGGAGTATTACTATCCCTTTGAGTCGGGATTAAAATCTGGAACATCAGAGGTGTTTCAACATGAAATACCAGGAGGACAATACTCTAATCTACGTCCACAAGCTACAGCATTAGGATTAGGAGGACGTTTTGACGAAGTGAAAAAAATGTACGCTGAGGTAAATACGATGTTTGGTAATTTGGTAAAAGTAACCCCATCTTCAAAAGTAGTTGGAGACATGGCGATTTTTATGGTAACCAACAATTTAAGCCCAGAAGATGTGATGGAAAATGGGGAAGAAATTTCGTTTCCAGATTCGGTAATCGATTTCTTTAAAGGAGATTTAGGACAACCCGTTGGCGGATTCCCGAAAAAACTTCAGAAGATAATTTTGAAAAATCAAAAGCCGTATAAAAACCGTCCGAATGCGCATTTAGAGCCGATCGATTTTGATGTTGCTTATAAAGAGTTTAAAAAGAAATATCAAAAAGGGTTTACAAGAGCTATAGAGATTGAAGACTTTTTATCCTATATTTTATACCCACGTGTTTTTGACCAAGCCCATGAGAATTATAAAAAGTATGGCAATTTGGCGATCCTCCCAACACTTAATTTCTTCTACGGAATGAAAGTACAAGAGGAAACCCTTATTGAATTAGAACCCGGAAAAGTAATCATTGTAAATTTACTTTCGGTAAGTAGCCCTAATGAAGAAGGGATACGTACTGTTTTCTTTAAAATAAATGGAGAAAACAAAATGGTCGAGGTTCATGACAAAGCCTTAAACATTAGTAAAGTTGAAAATACAAAAGCAGATGAAAATAACCCCGATGAGATTGGCTCTCCTCTTCAAGGATTATTGTATAAAGTCTTAGTTAAAAAAGGACAAGATATAAAAGAAAACGATCCGCTTTTTATTATTGAAGCTATGAAAATGGAAACTACAGTTACTGCAATTAGAGATGGTAAAGTAAAAAGCATCCAATTAAAAGAGGGGGAAATGGTGATGCAAGAGGATTTGATTTTGACAGTAGAATAGTTTTTTTTTAATACTATTCTATAATAATCTTTAACACCTGACTTCTGTTATTATTTGATTTAAAAATAAGCAAATATATTCCTGATTGGTAGTGTGCTAAGTTTAGATTAATCGAATTTTCATTGTTATTCTTAAAGGAATCTAAATTAACCCCCTTTAAATCATAGAGTTCAATTTTCGTAAAGCTCTCTATATTTATTATTTTATACACATTGGATCTTTGAGTTGTTATCGCTTTAATATTAAGCTTTTCATAATTAAAGGAAGGTGTGTCAAGTATAAAGAAAGGTTCACATTCATCAGTGATTTCTAAATCTGAAAAAAAAGACATTCCATTTTTAAACATACAAGCAACACGTCCAACACCATTAATATCTGGATCACCACCAGGGGCTGTAATTATTGACAGAGACCCAACCCCTTCAACCCATATTGCATTATTTTTACTAATAGTATTTGAAATAGTAGGAGATAAATAAAAATGATCGTAATTATTCCCATCGACCAAAGGACGAGGTATTATGGAATCTACTTTATAATATCCCGCATCTTCGGGAAATGGTGTAATAGGGTTTTTTATATCGATTGAGTCACCCACTACAATTGAAAAATCATATAAAAGATAGTCGCTTATTCCATTAGGTAAAATAGCCTTTAAATAAACTTTTTTTTGATCAACATTTTCTCTTAATAAAAATCCTCTAGAAATAAAATGGTAATTGTCTAGTATTTTATAATTCATTCCATCTACTATTGTATCTCCATTTGTATAATAATAGTCCGTTGAGCAATCATCTTCAAAACACAATGTTAGTTGCCATTCATTATAATTATCTAATAGTGGTTTGTAGTCTTGTGAGTATGAGATTTTTGAAAAAGTAAATAAAAGTAATAATAAAAGTAATTTTTTCATTTTTCAGAATAATTAATTTGCAATATATTCAAAATTAAAATACGAATGAATAGTTTTAGAAAAGTATTCAATCTATAATTTGGGATGTAATGCAAACTTGTTGAGAAGTCAAACAGGTTCTATGATAATATATAAATACTTAAAGACTTGAGTAGGTCGAGAATTTATAAAAACTTTATTACTTTCGCACAATAAATAATGGCCTCGTAGTTCAACTGAATAGAATATCAGATTTCGGCTCTGAGGGTTACAGGTTTGAATCCTGTCGAGGTCACGAATAAATCAAAAAAGCAAGCAAAATATAAAGCTTGCTTTTTTATTTTGTGCTTTTTTTGATTTTCAAAGCGGATCTTTGTCAGGAACACCATCCTGTCGAGGTCACAACACTGAATAAACCCTTTAAAACTGCGTATTAAACTTCACTTCAAATTGTTTTGGAATATCGGTATCGGCTTCTCCTAAATTTTGTCTCAGATCGATTTCAATTCCTCTGGCAATGGTAGAGATAGGCACATCGTTAGCGGTACCTTCAAAAGGATTTTCCCCGGTTCTTCCAATTCGCTCCATAGTATGAAAAACCCAAGCAATTGCTATATAAAAGGGGATGGATAACCAAACAAAAAACTTTCCTATTAGGGGACTGTCCAAAATCACCTCATTGCCGATATCCATAAATTGTGGCACAAGCGCTAGAGGTAATAAAAGAACAAAAATCCACATAAAAAAATGATTGAGAGTAGCAAATTGTCTAGGGTAGGGAAAGTTTTTAATTCGTTCACTTTTCCCTTGTTGGTTAAACAATTCTTGTAGCACCCCTTCCAAATCTAAAAATGAAAACTCCCAGATTATACCTTTCTCTTTTAAAGCTTTTAAATGATGCGATTGTAGGTAAAGCAATGCAGTCTGTTTGTTGCTCTTAGAATTAATATAATCCATATCTTTTTCCGAAATATAGGATTTTATATCTTCGGTTAAAGTGGAATCTAATTCTGGAGGTCGCATATCCAACTCTCGGTTTGTTCTATGATTTACCGTTGTTTCCCAAGGTTTAGATTCTCGCATAGCATGGCGTAGCGCTGTCATCCAAGCAATATGTCTGTAGGTTAATATTTTAATTTCTTTTTGTAATGCATCGTCATCCAATGGAGTCTTGGCATGTTCGTTGGTTAACATGTCTTGTACAAACATTCCAAAAGTTCTAGAGGTGTTTACTATGCCTCCCCATATTTTTCTAGCTTCCCAAATTCTTCCATAGGCTGCGTTATTCTGAAACCCAATTACAAAAGCAACAGCAGTACCTATTAATGCCAAGGGGGTCCAAGGAATTTTTAGCCAATCTAATTCCAAAAAATAAAAAGCTGCAACCCAAATGGTGATGATGGCTAAAAACAATAAGGTTTCAAAACGAGTCCACCAAACCATTTGAAAGGTGGAATAAACTTTTTTAGTATACATAATTCAAGTATTTTATAGTAGTTTGAACAAGGGTATAAATCCTAAACTATTCAATTTTATAAAAATAGGAAATAACTTTATCATTGAAATAAAAAAGGTTAAATTAGTCCTGTATTTGACTAATCACTAAGTTAATAATTCTTCTCTCTATTTTTACTATTGGTTTTGTAAAGCATTTACAAAACTGATAGAATCCCAAATGTGTGTTTATCACTATATCATTATGGAAAAATGTGCCTTTTATTAAAAACAATATAATGCGGATATCGTACATGAACTTTATACGTATGTTCATTTAAAATAAACCATATCAATACTATAATGAAAAATAAAATCCTATTCCTCGCTCTAAGTATTCTTGTTTTATTCTCTTGCAAGAATAAAACAGAAATCAAGACTCTTAACAGCACCTCAAATGAAGAGGAATACGGAGAAGTCCATCAAAAAGAGGAGCAGCATTGGACCTACGAAGGAGAGACAGGACCAGAGCATTGGGTGGAAATTGAAAAACAATCTGACTGCGATAAAATACGACAATCTCCTATTAATATTATAGATGTAGATGCGGTCGTGGATACTTCGTTAAACCCTATTAACATTTTTTATTCCAGCGATGTTAAAATTCACGATGTCACCAATAATGGACATTCCATACAGTATAATTTTGAAAAAGGCGATTATATCACCTTAGATGATGAAAAATACGAATTAAAACAAATTCACTTTCACGAAGCATCAGAGCATACCATCAACGGAGTGCGCTATCCACTAGAAATGCATCTAGTACATGTGAGCAGAGACAATAAAATTGCCGTTTTGGGCGTGATGGCCATAGAAGGAAAAAGTAGTGAGCCCTTTACCTTTTTAGAAAATTATCTACCAGTTAAAAGCGGAGAAACCAAACCAATCAATAGTACTTTTGACCTTAATTTAAATTTACCAGATAACAAGGAATATTATACCTATGGGGGTTCATTAACCACACCTCCTTGTACCGAGAGTGTAAGCTGGTATGTTTTTAAAACCCCAATTACGGTTTCTTTAAACCAAGTAAAACAATTACAAGAACTTATGCCTTTAAATAATTATAGAAATGAGCAACCCCTTAATGGAAGAATAGTTAAACACTATATTCCTCATTAAAATAATCGTTTTAGTGAAATAAAAAAAGGTTCAACATAATTGTTGAACCTTTTTTTTATTCTATTTTTTTTTAGATAAACTATTAAGACAATTTTGCTTTTACTATTCCTGAAATAGTTTTTCCATCAGCTTTACCTCCCAATTTACTATTGGTCATTCCCATTACTTTTCCCATATCTTTCATAGAGCTTGCTCCGGTTTGTGCAATGATTTCGGCTACTACTTTAGCCACTTCTTCCTCGCTTATTTGCTCTGGCAAAAATTGCTCGATAACCGCAGATTGTTCCAATTCGGGTTTTGCTAAATCTTCCCGATTTTGTTCGCTAAATATCGTTGCACTCTCTTTGCGTTGCTTTACTAATTTTTGAAGGATTTTAATTTCATCCCCCTCGGTAAGTGCTCCCGAAGAAGCGCTTGTACTTGCTAATAATAGTTCTGATTTAATCGCTCTTAAAGCAGCTAAAGCTCCAGCATTTTTTGCTTTCATTGCAATTTTCATTGCATCCATTACTTGGGTTTGTAGGCTCATAATATTTATTTAAATAGACTGCGAAGATACTTTTTTAATGTGCAAAAATCAAGGCATAAAAAAAGCCCAAAAACAAAATTTCGTTTTCAGACTTTTCAGCTTAAAGTATAGATTAATCTACATTATCGTGTAAAAAAGAGTTGTTGGTTCTAAAGTCGATATCGTCATCATCACTATTTAAAGATATTCTAGAGATGTTTGAATCTTGACTTCCTGCCGCCTCATCTAATTCGATTCCCATCCGTTTATAGGCAGGTTGATTTTCAATATCATCGATATGAGAAGACTTGTTTTTAAACTTATAATTGAACTCCTTCATTTGCTTTTTTCTAATTTCCGTTCGATCGGTTAAAATCTTTGAAATTGGAGTATTAAAAGGATCGTTAGATTCTTCTACTTGAGTTTCTTGAGGCGCTTCTACTGTTCGTTTTTCAAAAACAATTTCTTCCTCTGAAACTACTTCCTCTTTAGGTTTTGCATTGGTAAGTTGATCTTCTACATCTTGATAATCATCTAAACTGTAACGTACGGTTTCCTTTTTAGATATTTCGGTAACAGGAACTATTTCTACGTGATCTCTTACTTCTATGTCTTCGATTTTAGTAATGATTGTTTCTATTTCTTTAAAGGAATTATCCTCAGAATCTTTATCCTTATTAGAAATCTTTGCAGCTACTTTATGTACAGGATCTACAGGCATATCGAACATTAATATTTGCTCTTCATTTTCTTTAGTATTAACCTCTGTAAAAGCTTCTGTGCCTATTTCTAAATCCTTGCTATTTGATTCAACAATCACAAACTCATTGATATCTATTTCATCAATATTAACCTCTTTAAACTCTGCTAAATGATGAATGTCGATTTCTTCATAACTAACATCGATATCTTTTAATAAAGCAGAAGTTTCAATATAGTCTGCAAATGGTTTTTTTGAAACCACTTCTATCATCTCTTCATCTTCATCAAAAAGCGTATGCTTTATAATGGGCTCTTTTTCCTTTTGAATTACTGTCTTTGGAGTTGAGATTATGCTCTCTTTAGTTTCACTAGAATTGTTTAAAAGGACTTGTTCTGCACGTTGCTCATCCTCCAAAATGTGAATTACTTTTTTTGCTTCGGTATTTACAATATCGTTTTGTTGTTCTGCATTAAACCCTGTTGCAATCACAGTTATTGCGATAGATTCTTCTAAAGATTCATCATCACCAACCCCCATAATGATATTAGCACCATGACCTGCCTCACTCTGAATATAATCACTAATCTCACCTATTTCATCTATAGTAATTTCTTCTACACCCGATACAATTAACAATAAAACATTGGTTGCTCCTTTAATTTTATTATCGTTAAGCAATGGAGAGTCCAAGGCTTTAGAAATTGCTTCACTCGCTCTGTTAGATCCACTAGCAATAGAACTTCCCATAATAGCAGTACCACTATTTGAAAGTACTGTTTTGGCATCTCGTAAATCAATATTTTGAGTATAGTGATGTGTTATCACTTCAGCAATACCACGAGCAGCAGTTGCTAATACCTCATCTGCTTTAGAAAACCCTGCTTTAAAACCTAGGTTCCCATATACCTCACGTAACTTATTATTATTAATAACAATTAAAGAATCGACACTATCCCTTAATTTTTCAACTCCTAGATTTGCTTGCTCACAACGCATTTTTCCTTCAAACTGAAAAGGAATGGTTACAATACCAACCGTAAGTACTCCCAACTCTTTTGCCATTTTCGCAATAATTGGAGCAGCACCAGTACCAGTACCACCTCCCATACCCGCAGTGATAAATATCATTTTGGTATTGGTAGCAAGCATGGTTTTAATTTCTTCTAAACTCTCAACAGCAGATTGTTCTCCTATTTGTGGATTAGCACCCGCTCCTAACCCTTCTGTTAAGGTAACTCCCAACTGGATTTTTACAGGTACAGAACTATTTTCGAGAGCTTGAGCATCGGTATTACAAATAACAAAATCAACACCTTTAATCCCTTGATTAAACATATGATTAATGGCATTACTACCACCACCACCTACACCAATGACTTTGATTACATTGGATTGGTTTTTTGGCATGTCGAACGAAATGTTGTCTATTTCTTTTTTACTGCTCATAATAGTTGGTTTTGTGAGATTGTTGCATATTTTTAATGGTCTATTATATTTTTATGACTTTTGATCATTCTGCGTTATCTAAAAAATCTTTAAATTTTTCAGCCCAATTATCAAAAAATCTATTTTTTTTCTTTTTTTCTTTACGTTCGTCCACTTCCTGAGACTCTTCTAATTCTTCTTCCTCACCATCTTCAGTATTAAAGGAACTAACATCGGTTTGTATTTCGCTGTTATCTAAACTATTTAACACCAAACCTACTGCTGTTGCATACATAGGGCTTGTTACTTCGGAATCGCTATCACCAGCCATATGCTCATTTGGAAACCCTACTCGAGTATCCATCCCAGTGATATATTCTACCAATTGCTTTAAGTGATTCAATTGTGAACCTCCACCAGTAAGTACAATACCTGCTATTAACTTTTTCTTTTGCTCTTCGTGCCCGTAATTTTTTATCTCTAAATAAACCTGTTCAATTATTTCAATTACACGTGCATGAATAATTTTAGAAAGGTTTTTTAACGTTATCTCTTTTGGTTCTCTACCTCTAAGTCCAGGAATAGAAACTATTTCGTTGTCTTTATTTTCTCCAGGCCAAGCAGAACCAAATTTTATTTTAAGTAATTCCGCCTGCTTTTCAATAATAGAACAGCCTTCTTTTATGTCTTCAGTTATAACATTTCCTCCAAAAGGAATCACAGCGGTATGCCTAATTATTCCATCTTTAAAAATGGCCAAATCGGTAGTTCCACCACCTATGTCAATTAATGCAACACCTGCCTCTTTTTCTTCTTGTCCCAATACTGCATTTGCTGAAGCTAGGGGTTCAAGGGTAATTCCAGACAAGGCTAGCCCAGCACTTTTTACACATCGTCCTATATTTTTTATAGAAGACACCTGACCTACAACCACATGAAAATTAGCTTCTAATCTTCCACCATACATCCCTATAGGTTCTGTTATTTCACTTTGCCCATCTACTTTAAATTCTTGTGGAAGTACATGAATTATTTCTTCACCCGGTAGCATTACCAATTTAAAAACTTGGTTGCATAGAGTGTCAATATCCTCTTCTCCTATAACTGTTTCACTATCTTCTCGAGTGATATAATCACTATGTTGTAAGCTTCTAATATGTTGCCCAGCAATACCCACAATTACTTCGGAGATTTTTACTCCTGAGGCTGTTTCTGCATCTTGTATGGCTTGTTGTATGGATTGTATGGTTTGGGTAATATTATTTACAACTCCTCTATGTACTCCTAAACTTTTGGTTTTACCAATGCCTAAAATCTCTAACTTCCCATATTCATTATACTTACCAACCATGGCAACGATCTTGGTGGTACCTATATCTAATCCTACAGCTATTTTATTATTATCCATTGGTTTTGCCTTTTGTAGCGACTACTTGGTTGTTAAATTCTAAATTCACTAAACTGTAATTTGAAAGCATCCCTTCTTGCTTTGTTAATTTGTAAAATGCTTTAAACTTCTGAAACTTATTTTCTATAGCAATCGGCTTCCCAAAAAGCACATTAAAATCATTCTTTCGGATTTTCAAGTGGATGGTTTCATCCGATTGAATTTGCAAGCCAATAACACATTCCATCATAAAATCATCTTCATTAATTTTTAGTAACAATTTTGTGATGTCTGTAAAATCGTTATTTATATTTCCGGTAATAATTGGAACTCTAGCCGAATACACTGTTGATAAAGGCATCTTTGTTCCTTCTTCATCAATATAATAATCTGGCGACCCTAAAACTCTAGCTATCGGTTTACGCTGTTCTATTTTTACACCTAACGAACCATCGATTGTCACAATTTAACAAACTTTCTTCCATCTTATTCAAAACTAAAGTTTCTTTACCTATGCTCGTAACACTATCGGTATTTTGTATTAACAATTTATTAACCGAATTTTGAGTGATAAAAAGAGTGTTGTCATTCTTAAAATCAACTTCAATTTTCGTGAGGTTCCTCACTTCATTTCGTTGCTTACTAAAGCTAAATAAAAAAACGATTAAGCCCGTTATCATCAAAAACTTTATGATATTCCAATTAATCTTCATCTTTTAAATATTTAGTTATCTTTTCCACCTCAACTCCTATATCTCCAGCACCTACCAATAGTTTTACCATACTTCTAGAGTCTTTCACTGCCTGAGGAATCGCCTCTTTTGACACTAATTTTTTATCTTTGATGGTAATTTTATCCAATAGCCAAGAAGAGTTAATTCCCTTGATAGGTTCTTCCCTAGCTGGGTAAATATCCAAAAGGATCACCTCGTTAAATTTGGATAAACTTTTTGCAAAGCCTTCACCAAAATCTTGTGTTCTTGTAAATAAGTGTGGTTGAAAAACAATTAATTTCTCTTTTCTAGGATACATTTCGGTTACTGCCTGAAATAAGGCATCAATCTCTGTAGGATGGTGCGCATAATCATCTATTAAAACCAAACTTTCGGTTTTAATTTTATAGGTAAATCTTCTTTTTACACCTTTAAAACTTTCTAGTGCTTTGTGCAAGCAATTAAGTGGTGTACCTGCAAGAATTGCCATACCCAAAGCGGTAACTGCGTTAAATAAATTATGTCGTCCTGGCAAATGAAATTGCAAGCCTTTTACCTCTTCGGAAGGTGTTTTTAAATTAAACACATAACTACCATTTTCGATATGAATATTTGTCGCTTGAAAATCGGCTTCCTCTGTTGAAGAAACTGAGTTTCCCGCTAACGAAAGTCCTTTTTTGTATAATAACTTTTTACTATTGGGAAGCAGTTTTGAAAAAGCAATAAAGGTTTGTTCAAGATCTGAAGTATCCTCATATATATCTAAATGATCAGCATCCATAGATGTGATACAAGCAATATCTGGATGCAGATGTAAAAAAGAACGATCAAATTCATCTGCTTCTACTACCATTAAATCATTTCCTTGACAGATTAAATTGGAATTATAGTTTTCGGAAATACCACCCAAAAAAGCGGTTACAGATCTATTACAATCTGCTAATAAATGTCCTAATATTGCAGAAGTAGTGGTTTTCCCATGTGTGCCAGCCACAGCTAAACAAATACTATTCTTAGAAATTTCTCCTAAAAGTTGCGCACGTTTAAGTATATCGTATTTTTTATTTTCAAACCAAGTAATTATAGCATTGCTTATAGGAATCGCTGGGGTATAAACCACCAAAGTTTTTTCTTGATCTTTTATCGCAGATGGCAATTTAGAAATATCATCTTCAAACTGTATAAAAATTCCTTCAGCAATAAGGTTTTTAGTAATATCAGACGGTGTTTTATCGTAACCAAAAACTTTCTTTCCCTGAAGATTAAAATAGCGTGCCAAAGCACTCATACCTATTCCCCCAATACCGACGAAATATATGTTTTGTATGTTTTCTAATTTATTCATCTATCAAGACTGATTTCTATTTTGAATCATTCGTTCTATTTCGGCTACAATTTCCTTAGTAGCATTTGGTTTTCCTAAACTTTTAATATTCCTAGATAATTCTATTTGCTTTTCTTCTGAAGAAATTAAATTTGATAATTCTGCCTCAAACTTCTCATCTAATTCACTTTCTGTAATTAATAACGCAGCTTTCTTTTTTGAAATTGACAATGCATTTTTAGTTTGATGGTCTTCAGCTACATTTGGCGAGGGAATAAAAAGGACTGGTTTTCCTACCAAGCACAATTCTGAAACCGACAAGGCTCCTGCCCTTGAAATGATAATATCTGCAGCAGCATAAACTAAATCCATTCGATTTAAAAAGGCATGAACTTGTACATTTTCTGAACCTTTATTTTTATAAATTTCATAATAAAAACGACCACATTGCCAAATCACCTGCAGCTCTAGTTTTGAAAACATTTCTAAAGAAGTATCGATAAGGTCATTTATTCTTTTTGCTCCTAGACTTCCGCCTATAACCAAAATTGTTTTCTTGTTTGGATCTAACTTAAAAAATGCTATTCCTTTTTCTCTTTTAGAGTCAATATCGATTAAATCTTGTCGTACTGGATTTCCTGTAAGCTTAATTTTTTCAGAAGGAAAGAATTTTTCCATTCCCTCATAGGCGACACAGATGCTTTTCACTTTATTACTAAGCCACTTATTTGTAATTCCAGCATGAGAGTTTTGTTCTTGTATTAAACAAGGAATTCCTTTATTTGAAGCAACTTTAAGTAAGGGTGCACTAGCATAGCCTCCTGTCCCAATAGCAACATCAGGCTTAAACTTTTTCAATATTTTTTTAGAAGCCAACAAACTTGAGATTAATTTAAAAGGGAATATTAAATTTTTAAAAGTCAAACTACGTTGTAGGCCCGAAATCCATAGTCCTTTTATTTCATAACCAGCTTCTGGAACTTTCTCCATTTCCATCCTATCCTTTGCTCCCACAAATAAAAATTCAGCATCTGGATACTTTTTCTTTAATTCGTTAGCAATTGCAACTGCAGGATAAATATGTCCTCCTGTTCCACCTCCTGATATGATAAATTTATATGGCTTCACTTAATATATCTAAAGGGTTTTCTTCTTTATCTTCATTTTCTACTACTTCTCTTTTTGCGCTAACACTTAACACCATTCCAATAGCCAAACAAGTCATCCAAATGGAAGATCCACCACTACTAATTAATGGAAGCGTTTGTCCAGTAACTGGAAACAATTCTACAGCAACTGCCATATTGATTAATGCTAAAAACACTATTGGCAAACCAACGCCTACTACTAATAATTTTCCAAAAACTGTATTTGCTTTATGCGCAACAATAACAAATCTAAATAGCAATAATAAATACAGAAACATTAAAAATAAAGCTCCTATTAAACCAAATTCTTCTACAATAATCGCATAAATAAAATCGGATGAGGATTGAGGTAAAAAGTTTTTCTGAATACTTTTACCAGGACCTAAGCCCAAGGGACCCCCAGAGGCAATAGCAATTTTAGCTTTTTCTATTTGATAATCTGCCTGGGTTTCTTCATCATCTATAAAATTATCAATTCTACTAATCCAAGTATCTACTCTATTAGGAAAAACATCTGGAAAAGCTTTTGCGGTAACAATAAAAAAGGTCAGCAAAAAAGCACCTGCTAAAAAAATTATGCCCAAATATTTTTTTGGATAACCGCCAACAAATAACAAAACAGACACCATGGTAAATAAGATAGCTGTTGTGGAAAAGTTGGCGGGTAATATGAGTGTCAAAATTAAAAAAACTGGCAACCAAAGGGGAAAAAGAGTTTCTTTAAAACTAATCGTTTTGTCTTTTATTCTAGATAAATAACGAGCTATATAGGTCAATAATACTACGGAAGCAAGTGTGGAGGTCTGAAAAGTTACGCCCACAAAAGGAACACGAATCCACCTACTTGCATTAGCACCATCGATAGTAGTTCCTTGACTCATAGTTACAATAAGTAATAAAATAACAATCGGAATTCCAATAATAGATAAGCCTTTAAAATAATGGTAGGGAACTTTATGAATTCCGTATAAAATTGCAAATCCTAATAATAAATGTGCAAAGTGTTTTAATAAAAATTTAAATGTATTTCCGTCGCCATACAAATAAGCTAAATTACTACTAGAACTATATACTGGCAAGAATGAAAATAATGCCAACAAGGTAACAACAGCCCAAATTGCCTTGTCTCCTTTTATATGTTGATATAATTTATTCATTCTTTTTTAATATTATAAATTTCTAACCGCTTCTTTAAATTGACGTCCACGATCTTCGTAATCTTCAAAAAGATCGAAACTAGCACAGGCTGGAGATAATAATACCGAATCCCCTTTTTTAGACAATCGATATGCAACTTGAACAGCATCTTGCATAGAATGTGTTTCCACCATAATATCTACCACATTTCCAAAGGCCTTTATTATTTTTTGGTTGTCTAATCCAAGGCAAATAATTGCTTTTACTTTTTCATTTACTAATGAAAACAAATCGCTATAATCATTGCCTTTATCTACTCCTCCCACAATCCAAACAGTTTGAGTTTCCATACTATCCAAAGCATAATACGTAGCATTTACATTAGTCCCTTTAGAGTCGTTGATGTACTTTACATTGTTGATTTTAAGCACATTTTCTAAACGGTGCTCCACCCCTTGAAAATTTTCCAAACTTCTTCTAATGGTCTCTTTCCTAATATTTAACAACTTGGAAGCTGTTGAAGCCGCCATAGCGTTTTTAACATTGTGTTGTCCTTGTAATCCTAATTTTGCGATTGGCATAGTAAATTTGGTGTTATCTATTGTTATTATTATTTCCTTATCTTTTATAAATGCGCCTTTTTTCAATTGTCTTTTAACAGAAAAAGGCAGTAATTGAGGTTTTATGGTATGCATAGAAAGCCATTCTTTAATCTTCTCATCGTCTGCATCGTAAATAAAATAATCCTCAGCAGTCTGGTTCCTTGTAATTCTAAATTTTGAATCGATATATTTTGAGTAATCATTATCATATCTATCCAAATGATCCGGAGAAAGGTTGGTTAATATTGAAATATGCGGTGCAAAATCCTCGATACCGTCCAACTGAAAACTACTTAACTCCAACACATAGTTTTCATTATTCTTAGTAGCCACTTCCTTTGCAAAACTGTCTCCAATATTCCCTCCTAGAGCAACCTGTAATCCTCCGTCTTTTAAAAGTTGGTATACCATGGTTGCCACGGTAGTTTTTCCGTTACTACCAGTAATTCCTATGATATTTGCATCGGTAAACTTTGAAGCAAATTCAATTTCAGAAATCACATTTATCCCATTTTCTTTTAGCTTTATAATAATGTGAGCAGCATCTGGAATTCCAGGACTTTTCATCACTATATCTGCTGAAAGAATTTTGGTTTCAGAATGACCACTTTCTTCCCATAAAATCTCATGATGTAAAAGAACTTGTTTGTACTTATCCTTTATTTTTCCGAAGTCTGAAACAAAAACTTCATATCCTTCTTTTTTTCCTAAAATTGCGGTTCCAACTCCGCTTTCACCGGCTCCTAGAACTACTAACTTTTTCATTATCTTATTTTCAGTGTTGCTATGGTTAGAATTGCTAGAAATATTCCAACAATCCAAAACCTAGTTACAATTTTACTTTCATGAAATCCTTTTATTTGATAATGATGGTGGAGGGGTGACATTCTAAAAATTCGCCTTCCTTCTCCAAATTTTTTCTTGGTATATTTAAACCAACCTACTTGCATAACCACCGATAAATTTTCCATTAAAAAGATTCCACAAAGAATTGGTATTAGCCATTCTTTTCGGATTGCAATAGCAATCACAGCTATTATTCCACCAATTGTCAAACTTCCCGTATCCCCCATAAATATTTGTGCTGGATAGGCATTATACCATAGAAACCCTATCAGCGCTCCTACAAACGACATAATGAAGATGGTAAGTTCACCGGTATTTGGGATGTACATAATATTCAGATAATCTGAAAATATCACATTCCCCGACACCCAGGCAAAAATTGCAAGAGTTACCCCTATTATTGCTGATGTACCAGCCGCAAGTCCATCAATACCATCGGTTAAGTTTGCACCGTTAGATACTGCTGTGATAATAAAAATTACAATAGGGATAAATAATAGCCATACATATTTCTTTGCATCTTCTCCAGCCCAACTTATAAGACTTTCGTAGTTGAATTCATTTTTCTTAACAAAAGGAATCGTTGTTAATAGTGTTTTCTCCTCAGGATAAAATTCTGGAATATGGCTTTGCCCCACATTTTCTATTGCGCTTGAAGGGCTTAACTTTTGTCTTTTTACAGTTATATCTTGATGAAAAAACATAGTTGCACCAACTATAACCCCAAGGCCCACTTGACCTATCACTTTAAATTTACCAGAAAGACCATCTTTATTTCCCTTGGTTATCTTTAGATAATCATCAATAAATCCAATAGTTCCCATCCAAACGGTGGTCACTAAAAGAAGAATTACATAGATGTTTTCGAGTTTTGCAAAAAGCAATACTGGAACAACTGTAGCTAGGATAATGATGATCCCTCCCATGGTTGGAGTACCTGTTTTTTCATTTTGACCTTGCAAGCCTAAATCTCTAACTGTTTCTCCAATTTGTTTTTTACGTAAATAGTTAATGATCTTCTTCCCATATACCGCTGCGATTAATAAAGAAAAAAGCACTGCTAATCCAGCTCTAAACGTGATGAACTGAAAAAGTCCAGCTCCTGGTACTTGGTAGTTTTTTTCTAAAAAATCGAACAGATAATACAGCATAATTATTTGTTTAGGGAGTTTAATAATTCCGTTACTATTTTAAAGTCATCGAAATCAAAGCGTTCTCCTTTAATTTCTTGATAAGTCTCGTGACCTTTTCCAGCCACTAAAATGATATCTCCATCCTTCGCCAATTGACAAGCTGTTTTTATCGCTTGCTTTCTATCGGTAATAGATAATGTCTTTTTATAATATTCTGCAGGCACTCCTTTTTCTACAGCTTCAATAATAGCTGTTGGATCTTCACTCCTTGGGTTGTCGCTTGTAAAAATCACTTTTGTACTAAGTGACGCTGCAATATTCCCCATCATTGGCCTTTTTGTAACATCTCTATCTCCCCCGCAACCCACTACAGTAATTAATTCCTCATTACCCGTACGTATCGTATTAATTGTATTTAACACATTTTTTAATGCATCTGGGGTATGTGCATAATCCACTATGGATGTGATGTTTTTTTCTGAAACTAAATATTGAAACCTACCATCTACACTTTCTAATGTGCTCATTATTTGCAATGTTTCCAAAGCTTCTAATTCTAATAATTCTGCAGTTGCATAAATGGCTAGTAAATTATAAGCATTAAAGTTCCCGATAAGTTTCACCCATAATTCATTATTATTTAATTTCAATAACAAACCATTAAATTGATTTTCGAGAATTTGTACTTTATAATCCGCAATCGATTTTAAAGCATAGGTATATTTTTTTGCTTTGGTATTCTGAAGCACCACCTTACCGTTTTTATCATCGACATTGGTTAAAGCAAATGCAGTTTTCGGTAATTGGTCAAAAAACATTTTTTTAACATCTCTATATTCTGCAAAATTTTGATGATAATCCAAATGATCATGAGACAAATTAGTAAAGATTCCTCCTGTAAATTGTAGTCCTTCGGTACGCTTTTGATGAATACCATGGGAACTTACTTCCATAAAACAAAAATCTACACCAGCATCTAGCATTTCATTTAAATACCTGTTGATAGTAAGAGAATCTGGAGTAGTATGAGTAGCTTCATACCTTGTATCATCCACCATAATTTTGACAGTGGAAAGCAAACCTACTTTAAATCCAGCGGCTTTAAAGAGCTGGTACAATAAGGAAGTGATTGTTGTTTTTCCATTAGTACCTGTAACACCAACTAATTGTAAGCCTTCAGATGGATTATTATAATAGTTAGCAGCCATAATTGCTAATGCCGCTTGTGAGTCTTCAACCTGCACATAAGTAATTCCATTAACAATCTCCTTAGGAATTACTTCACAGACAATAGCAATTGCGCCTAGATCACAAGCTTTCTTTATATAATCATGACCATTAGAAGCAACACCATTAATTGCAACAAAAACATCATTAAACTTAACTTTTCTAGAATCAAATTCAATATTAGTAATGGCTACCGAAGTATTTCCAATCACTTTATCGATCGTTACATTGTATAATATGTCTTTTAGCTGAATCACGATAAATAAAGTATTATTTGTTCTCCTTTAGTAACTTTTTTTCCTGAGCCAATAGATTGTTTTGAAACCGCTCCATTGCCTATTATTTTCACTTTAAGTCCGATATTTTCTAATAGTGAAACTGCATCCATACCAGCCATACCTAAAACATTAGGCACATTAGACATCTCTTTTTGAGCATTGGTATAATAGGTTTCATAATCATTAGCAACCAGAATATCTTCTTCATCGATATCGTTAATTTCTGCTAGAAGTGGGGAATCTGTAAATATTTTTTGAGCTATACGTTTAAATACAGGTCCCGAAACATCTGCTCCATAATATCCTATTTTTTTACTGGGTTTATGAATGACTACAATACAGGAATACTTAGGGTTCTCAGCAGGAAAGTATCCTGCAAAAGAAGAAACATATCGTTTATTCTCTTTCCAATCACTCATCCAATACTCTGTTTGAGCAGTTCCTGTTTTACCAGCCATAGAGAAATATGGAGAGTATAGTTTTTTACCTGTACCTCGGATAACTGTATTTTTCAGTATTTCTCTTATTTGTAAAATGGTTTCTTGAGAACATATTTGAGGATTGATAATTTCCTTTTCAAATACCATAATAGGTTCATTCCAAGCTTGAACTTCATTGATAAACCTTGGTTTTACCATAACACCATTGTTGGCTATGGCATTGTAAAAAGTTAGGGTTTGTAAAGGCGTAAGTCTTAGGTTGTATCCATAAGCCATAGAAGGCAATGCATTTTTACTCCATTTTGGGTGTCCAGGTTCTGGTATCATAGGAACACCTTCACCTAAAATTGGAATACCCAACACTAAAGAATCTGCTATACCAAAGCTTTCTAATCGATCTATAAATTTTTGAGGATCTTTTGAATAACCTTCATCAATTATGGTTGCTAATCCAATGTTTGATGAAACCTCTAAACATTTTGCTGCAGAAATCTCACCATAGCCTCCATGATTTGAATCATATATAGTTCTACCATGAAATCTTTTCCATCCTTTTTTTGTGTCGATAACAGAACTAGTATCTATCACTTTATCTTCCAAAGCAGCCATCAGTGCCATAACTTTAAAAGTAGAACCAGGTTCATGAGATTCTCCAACGGCATAGTTCAGTTTTTCGTAATACTTTCCACTTTGTGTTTTACCTAGGTTAGAAACTGCCTTTATTTCACCAGTTTCCACTTCCATAACAATCACCGTCCCATGCTCCGCCTCATAAAGCTCCATTTGTTTTAACAATGCATGATGCGCAATGTCTTGGATGTTAACATTAAGGGTTGTCATAATATCAAGACCATCTTGAGGCTCTATTTCATTTTCATCATATACAGGTTTCCATTGCCCCTTTGCTATTTTTTGCTTCAATCTTTTTCCATTTTTTCCCCGCAATAAGCTATCAAAAGCACCTTCTAGCCCAACTTCATACACTCCAGGCTTATTTCTAATTTCATTTCCAACAGTACGCTCTCCAATTTTCCCAATAGGATGAACCCTTACAGTACGTTGTTCTACGATGACCCCTCCTCGATAAGGACCTAAATTGAATAATGGAAAACTTTTTACTTTTATATATTCAGAATAACCCAAATCTCGAGCAACCAACATATATCTATTCTTATTGGTTCTGGCCTTTCTGAATTTATTTTGATAATAAGAAGCAGGCCTCCCAAACATTTTACTCAACTCTTTGGATAATGCAGGTAGATGTTCTTTAAATCTTTCTGAAGTAACTGTAACCGCATCAAATCGTATATCATACTTTGGTACTGAAGTTGCCAATAAACTTCCTTCGTCTGCGTAGATGTTACCACGACTTGAAGGAATCACAGAATTTTTTATCGTATTTTTTTTCGCTAATTCTCGATACTTATCTCCATCAACAAATTGGATATTCACTAATTTAATAATGATAAGTAATGCAAAGAGGAACATACCTCCAGCTACAAAATACAAGCGGGTCGATATGTTCTTTTCGTTTATGGACACCGCGCTATTCTTTTGTTGTTATTAAGATTTTTTGTGGAGGCGTTATAGAGGGCTGAAGTCCTCGTTTTGCCATCGACGCTATAATTTCACTTTCCATTTTGGATCGCATAAGTATCATACGGACATCCAAATACTCACTCTTAAGCTCTTTTACATCATTGTTAAGTTGTGCGATTTTGTGTACTTTTTTATCCGCACTATGAGAGCTGGCAATCATAACCAAAGCCAGCACAGATAAAAATATTATAAAACGCCAATTTTTGAAAGCGCCATCACTTACCAAAAACTTTCCTTTTAATATGTTATAAAAATTGTTTTTCATATAATATCCCGAATCTTCGAGAGTAATTTCTTTTTTATAGTTTTTCTGCAATTCGAAGTTTTGCACTTCTTGCCCTATTATTTTCTTTTATTTCTTCAAATGATGGAATGATAAATTTTCCTACTTTTTTAAAAGGAACTTCCACTCTACCAAAAACATCTTTTTCTGGCTCTCCCTCAAACAATCCATTCCGCATAAATCGTTTTACCAACCTATCTTCTAATGAATGGTATGAAATCAAACTCAATCTCCCGCCTGGCTTTAACAGCTCTTCTGTTTGTAGCAAAAACTCTTTTAAAACCTCTAATTCTTGGTTTACTTCAATACGAATGGCTTGATAAATCTGAGCCAATATTTTGTTTTCTCTATGAACCGGTAAAAATCTTCCCAAAGCTTTTTTTAATTCTTCGCTTGAAATAATTTTTTTCTGCTGCCTTGCTTCTACAATAACCCTTGCCATTCCAGCAGCAGAACGAAGCTCCCCATATTGAAATAAAACATTTTTAATCTGTTCTTCTGAATATTTATTTATAACATCTAAAGCAGAGAATTTAGAATCTTGATTCATTCTCATATCTAAATCTGCTTCAAACCGAGTAGAAAAACCACGATCTGCAATATCAAATTGATGTGAAGACACACCAAAATCACCTAAAATTCCATCAACTTTTTTATAGTTGTGAAAACGCAAAAAACGATTTAAGTACCTGAAATTTTCATTGATTAATAAAAATCGAGGATCGTCCAATGAATTTTCCAAAGCATCTTTATCCTGGTCAAAAGCAATTAACTTTCCATTGAGACCCAATCTTGATAAAATTTCTCGAGAATGCCCGCCCCCACCGAAAGTCACATCCACATACACCCCATCGGGTTGGATGTTAAGACCATCAACTGTTTCGGTTAGTAATACCGGATTATGATATTCCATTATTAGCATCGCTTTCGTCTCCCATTACATCCTCAGCCAAATCTGCAAAATCGCTAGCTGCATCATTAATAGCTTGTTCATACTTATTATTATCCCAGATTTCAACAATATTAATTGCTGAAGAAATCACTAATTCTTTTTCAATTCCAGCAAAAGACGAAAGGTCTTTGGGTATTAACAATCTTCCCGCAGAATCCATTTCTACTGTCTTTACTCCTGCCGTAAACCTTCTAATAAAGTCGTTATTCTTGCGATTGAATCGATTAAGCTTACTCATCTTTTCCATCAACAATTGCCATTCTTCCATCGGGTACAACTCTAAGCAAGGCTGAAAAACAGCTCGCTTAATCACAAAACCGCTCGTAGCTACTGGAGCTAATTGCTTTTTTAATGCAGCCGGAACCAACACTCGTCCTTTCACATCTGCTTTGCACTCGTATGTCCCAATTAAATTGAGCATGAAGGTTTGATTTAAGTAATTATAGTTTCAAATATATAGAACTTTTACCACATTTTCCCACAAATTACCACATTGTTGATAAGTTTTACCACTTCTACACTTACTATTCTTAAAAATTTGAAAAACAAGGCATTGCAAATAATTAATAATAGAAAATAAAAATGCTTACTTTTGCTATGAATAATCCAATCTCTACTATGAAGCACAGCCTTAAAACCGAAGGAAAATTTACTTATTTAGACATTGGTGAAGGAACACCAATTATCATACTTCACGGACTCATGGGAGGATTAAGCAACTTTGAAGGTGTCACTAATTTTTTTCCTGAAAAAGGATATAGGATTCTATTACCAGAATTACCGATATATAAAATGTCTTTACTAAAAACCAATGTGAAGAATTTTTCTAAATATGTGTCCGACTTTATAGATCATATGGGTTTTAAAGAAGTGATTCTATTAGGAAATTCACTTGGAGGACATATTGGTTTGTATTGCACTAAATCATTTCCTGAAAAAATAAAAGCATTAGTAATCACAGGTAGCTCTGGTTTATATGAGAGCGCTATGGGAGGGTCTTTTCCTAAAAGAGGAAGCTATGAATATGTTCAACAAAAAGCTGAAGATGTTTTTTACGACCCAGCTATTGCAACAAAAGAATTAGTTGACGAAGTATTTGACTCTATAAACGACAGAAACAAGTTAATAAGAACATTGGCAATTGCAAAAAGTGCGATACGTCATAATATGGCAAAAGATTTACCAAATATGCATACTCCCACTTGTATTATTTGGGGGAAGAATGATAAAGTAACGCCGCCAAATGTTGCTGAAGAATTTGATGAATTACTTCCAGATTCAGATTTGTATTGGATAGATAAATGTGGTCATGCGGCTATGATGGAGCATCCGGAAGAGTTTAATAACTTACTTTCAGATTGGCTTACCAAAAGAAAATTATAGTAATTAGATAAAAATAAACAGTATAGCTTTCAAAAATTATCCATGAAAATTAAATCGGCAGAATTTATTCTTAGTAACAGTGATGTTGCTAAATGCCCCAAGGAAAAATTTCCAGAATACGCTTTTATTGGAAGATCTAATGTTGGAAAGTCTTCTCTTATTAATATGTTAATGCAAAAAAAAAGTCTTGCTAAAACATCTGGAAGACCAGGAAAAACACAGTTGATCAATCATTTTTTAATAAACAAAAATTGGTTCCTAGTAGATTTACCAGGATACGGCTATGCAAAAGTCTCTAAAAGTAGCAAAAGAGTATTTCAGAAATTTATAACCGAATATTTTGCAAAAAGAGAACAGTTATTATTGGCTTTTGTTTTAATCGATTGCAGACACGAACCCCAAAAAGTAGATTTAGAGTTTATGCAATGGATGGGCGAAAATCAGATTCCTTTTTCTATTATTTTTACAAAAGCGGATAAATTAAAACCCAATGCCCTTCTGAGAAATATTGAAGCTTATACTCAAAAAATGCTAGAAACTTGGGAAGAAATGCCAAAATACTTTGTCACATCCTCTAGCCATAGCACAGGACGGAAAGACTTATTGAAATATATCGGCATGGTCAATGATCAAATGGAAAACCCCAACTAATTCAATAACAACTTACTCTCCCTTTTTAATCTCCAATTTTTCAGCAAAATAATCGCAGAAATCACGCATAGTGGCACTCATTTTTTCGTCATTTGTTGCACGCTCAAAGGTATCGGACATTGCAGTTAAAGTTTGATGAAAAAATATTTTCATCTCATCTAAAGGCATGTCTTTTGTCCATAAATCAATACGTAACGCCTCTTTATTACTATGGTCCCAAACCGACATAAATATTGCCTTAGATTCCATTCTATCTATGCCACCATCTTTTGCAGACCAATGTAGTTTTTCTGGAATCTTATTTTCGTCAAGAGTTACATTAACGGTGATATCTGAATTGTGTTTTTTAGTCATTCCTTTTTTGGTTTGTATTTAGAAGAATTAAAGATTTCTTCTGAGGTTAATGTTAATAATTTTTGAAGGCTTACTGAATTATGTTCCATATAAGAACGTACAATTTTCCAACCTATATATCTTCCCACCATTCCTGGAGAGTCATTATCTATTTCTAAATAAAATTTTGAAAATGGCGCAGGGTTTATAAATCGGGAAGGTAATTTAGGATTTGTACTAAATAAAAATTCATTTTCTACAAAATTTCTCCAAATTTCAGATTCATTTTCTTCAGCCCAAATAAACTCTTCATCTGTATAACCTATTTTATTTGAATCAGTCTTAGAAGTCATCCACAAATCTTTCAAATATAATATTTTACCATAATAGATCATTTGTGATAAAAGGGTTCGTTTTCTAGGTCTTGGCACTAAATTTTGAGCATATATTGTCGCAACATCAGATAGAATCTGTGTTTTATTCATGTTTTGAGAAACATATTTCGGGATACCCACATAAAATGGATGTTCACTTCCTAGATAGGTATCTAAAGCAATAATCAACAATTCATCCGAAAGAATTATTTTATTTCTATAGTCAACATCAGATGTTGATGTTATAATTAACGACACAGTAATTTGCGGAAAATAATATTTAATATGCTGAAAGAAGTCTATTAAATCTTCTTCCAATTTTTCTTCATTTGGAAACGTTTTTATAACTTCAGTATACAATTGCTGTTGAAGTGTATCTTGCATTTTCTGAACCCAAATACTATCATGATACTGTTCTGGAAAAAAAGAGGGATATTGCTTTTTTAGTTCTGGGATATCCTCAACTTTTGCTTCTCCAAATATTTTATCGAATCGCACAAACTCTAGATCAATCGGAATTTTTTCGATCTCCTTCTCCACATCACTCTGAGTAGTACAACTAAATGCAAAAATTAGGACACATAGTATTAGGTATTTCTTCATATTTAAAACATATTGCATCTGTTTAACGTAAAACCTTTTTATTAATTTTAGTTTAGGTTATTTTTGCTCTGCAAAGATATTATATAAAACAACAAGATGCACACTAAAAAAGTAATAGACCATATAGTAAATTGGTTAAAAGATTATGCGAATAATTCTAATATGGAAGGGTTCGTTATTGGTGTAAGTGGTGGAATAGATTCTGCCGTTACTTCAACTTTATGTGCAAAAACAGGGCTTCCAACTTTATGTATTGAAATGCCTATTCATCAAGCTAAAAATCAAGTAAACAGAGCAAAAGAGCATATTGATCAATTAAAAAAAAGTTATCCGAATATAAGTGATGAAGAGATTGATTTAACTTCGGTTTTTGAGGAATTTAAAAAACAAACACCAACACTATCAAACAACACTTTATTGGATTTATCTTTAGCAAATACTCGTGCGCGTTTGCGTATGACTAGTTTGTACTACTTTGCAGGTCTATTAAGATACCTTGTTATTGGCACTGGTAATAAGGTAGAAGATTTTGGCGTAGGGTTTTTTACTAAGTATGGAGACGGTGGCGTTGACATTAGTCCTATTGCAGATTTATTAAAAAGTGAAGTATATGCATTAGGAACACTTTTAAATGTTCCTCAATCTATTTTAAACGCCTCACCTACTGATGGTTTATTTGGAGATGACAGAACAGATGAAGATCAAATAGGTGCAAGTTATGATGAATTGGAATGGGCAATGAAAATGAAGGATCAGGGTTATTCTTCTTTAGACTTTGCAAATAGAGAAAAAACTGTATTTGAATTATATAATAGATTATATAAAATCAACCAACACAAAGTAAATCCTATTCCCGTATGTAATATCCCACAGGATTTTAAATAATAATAGGTTTTAAACGAGTATTCGTGAAGTTGAACGAAATTTCTCTCATTTATAATAGTATCTCTTTTTATTTTAATAAATTTGATTTGTAGTAAAAAGATTACAAACCCTCAAGAACATTTACCCCCATCTTATGTTTTTATTTTTTGTTAAAAAATTTGAAATAAAATGAAGAAAATTGTTATAGCTGATCATCACCCTGTTACCCGAAAAGGGATTTCCTGTTTACTTAAAAAGGACGAAAACTTTTCAATAGTTGGTAAAGCTAATAATGGGAATGAATTATATCAGAAACTAGAGGAATTAAAACCTGATATTCTAATTATGGAAATAGATATGCCACAAATTAGTGGTATTAATGCCTTAAGAGGTATTAAGCTTAAATTTCCAGAATTGCGTGTATTAATTTACTCTACACATCCTGAAGAAATTTATGCACTACGTTCAATAAAATCTGGTGCTGCGGGTTATGTTCCTAAAACAGCTTCTTCAAAAGTGTTTTTAAAAGCATTAAAACAAATTAGAAAAGGTGGTATTTTCTTAAATGAAGAATTGACCTCAACCTTTACAAGTCGTAATGTAGGAGAAACTAGTGCTATTAGTCGCTATAAAAAATTATCTTCTAGAGAAATTGAAGTACTTAATCTTCTTTCTAGTGGTAAACGAAATAAAGATATTGCTGCGGCATTAAACATTAATGAGAAAACCGTAAGTACTTATAAAACTAGATTATTGAAAAAGCTTAAGGTGGATAACTTGGCAGATTTAATACACCAATCTAGAATGTTTCAGTTTGGTTAATAGACAATTATAATACTCTATTTAATTTGTCGGAAAGTATTTTTTTAAGAGTTGAATAATCGACCGTTTCAATTAATGTATTTTTCTTTTGATCATCATCTTCTAAATCCTTAATCAATTCAGCTAATTCATTGATTTTTAGAGTTACTAAATGACGCCTAAGATTTAATATTGTTTCACTAACCACCTGTGAAATAGATTGACTTTTATCTTTCACATAAATATCTTTTCCTAGCCAATTATGAAGTACATGTTTTTCATCGTCCATTAAAATATGAGTGATTGCTTCAGATTTTTCAGGTTGTAATTGATTGATAAATACATCTATTTTAAAATCTTCCTTTTGGTTAAAGTTATTTATAATATCAAAATACAAACCTTTAAATTCTTCATTTGCAAACTCAATTTCATCTTCCTGTAAATCGAGATAAATTTTTTCGTAAACTTTAGTTTGTATAATTTCAGATTTATATGTTATTTCTCCAGATTCATTAGACTCAAGAGTTAACTCTTCAAAATCTTCTTCTTCAGTCCCATATAATAGTAGAAGTTCAATTATTTTTCTTTCCAATTGAAATTGAAAATCTACCTTTTTAACTGTTTCTTTTTTTGAAGGGATAACTTCAAAAGCCTTATTACTAGTTGGCACTTGCTTCCCAGCATCTTTCCTATCTTTCTTAAGTATTTGAGCAAGGGTATTAAAAAGAACTTCTTCAGAAATATCCATGATTCTTGAACATTCTTTTAAATACACTTCTTGTTTAATTACATCTGGAATTTTCGCAATACTCTCCACCATATCTCGAATGGTGTTTGCTTTTTTTATAGGATCATTTTTTGCTTCTAATGCTAATAAGGAAGCTTTAAAATTGATAAAATCTTGAGCGTTTTCTTCTAAATATAAACGAAGTTCTTCTAAGCTGTTGTTTTTGGCAAAACTGTCTGGATCTTCACCTTCTGGGAAAGTGCAAATTTTCACGTTCATCCCTTGCTCCAAGATAAGATCTATCCCTCTTAAAGATGCTCGTAAACCTGCAGCATCCCCATCAAAAAGTACGGTTATGTTTTGTGTCAACCTGTTTATAAGTCGAATTTGATCTGGACTTAGTGCGGTTCCTGAAGAAGACACCACATTTTTAACACCTGTTTGGTAAAACTGAATCACATCGGTATAACCTTCTACCAAATAACAATTATCTTCTTTTGCAATTTCTTGTTTTGCTTGATAAATTCCATAAAGCACTTTACTCTTATGGTAAATATCGCTTTCTGGAGAATTAAGATACTTTGCAGCCTTTTTATCGTTGGTTAATATTCTACCACCAAATCCTAAAGTACGACCACTCATACTCAAGATTGGAAACATTACTCTACCCTTAAATCGATCAAATTGCTTTTCTCCCTTTACTATGGTCAAGCCTGTTTTTTCTAAAAAATCAAGTTGATAACCATCTCTAATCGCTTTACTAGTAAATGCATCCCATTGATTGGGTGAATAACCCAACATAAACTTTTCAATAGTTTCCTGACTAAATCCTCTTTCCTTAAAATAAGTAAGGCCAATTGCTTTACCTTCTTCTAATTTTAATAATGTATTGTGAAACTGTTTTTTCGCATATTCACTTACCAAATAAAGACTTTCTCTTTCGTCAGCTTGTTCTTTTTGCTCGTCGGATTGAACGGTTTCTTCAATTTCAATTCCGTATTTTTTAGCTAAATATTTAACAGCTTCAGGATAGGTAAAATGTTCGTGTTCCATTAAAAATGAAACCACATTCCCTCCTTTTCCACTCGAAAAATCTTTCCAAATTTGTTTTACAGGAGAGACAACAAAACTTGGAGTTCGTTCATCTGAAAAAGGACTCAAACCTTTAAAATTAACGCCCGCTTTTTTTAATTGAACAAAATCACCGATAACCTCCTCTAATCGAGCAGCTTCAAATACATTATCTATGGTAACTTTTGAAATCATAATAAGTATTCAAAGATGTGAAATTCTGATTAAAAAAGAGAGCTTTTACGCGTACTTATTTATTAACAAAACAAATTTAAAAGCTTCACTCTTTAAGACAAGAATGAAGCTTTATAAAAATTAAAAACAACAGTTAGTGATGGTTACATGTCAAAACGTAATCCCATAGAAATATTGTGTTGATCCACTGGATTGTTTTTAAACAATGGGTTTATTTCATATCTCACATATAAAGCTGTCCATCCCCAACCAATATATCCGCTTAATCCATACATTACATTGTTGGTATTATAACTTGCTTTAATTTTTTCTTTTTTATTTGAACCATCTTCTTTGTATTTTAATTTTTGACGAGAACTCATTTTAAAACCTGCAAAACCACCTATTCCAGCTTTAAACTGTTTATAAGTTGAATATCTAAAATAGTTAGTATATTCCTTCTTTTTTGAAGATCCAAACTCAAAATGAACAGGAAAGATTAGTTTGTCAACTCTTAGCTTTGCTTTATCCAGGTTTTGTGGATGTACCATCAACACCGTTTCTTCCCCAATATCTACATAATATTGATTATCTATTGGCTTTAAGCCATCCCAACTAAAGGAAAACCCATATTTAATTCGCAACCAATTAGTCTCTTTAAATACTCTTGTCTTCCATGCCCAGCCCAATTCAAAAAACCTACTCCCGCCAATTTTAATTTCTGTATCGTTAAAAGACTCTCCTTCTGTTATTAAATTATTAAGTCCAAAAGCAACCACCAACCTGCTGGTAGTTCTTTTATCAAATTTCTTTTCTTTATTTAATGAAATACTTACAAAATCACCATCATCAAAAACATCAACTATCACTTTGTTTTTTCCAATATGCACAATTGTTTCTTCTCCATTTCGCTCTAATAATGCAATCTTATTTTCGATGATTGCAATTCTGTTTTCAATATTGAGTGCATGTTTTTCTGCTGCTTCCCCTTTTAATTTATCCGCTTCCTTTTGGTTTATTTCATTATTTTCTAAACGTTCATTTACTTTCTCTACCTCCTGTTTTAAAGCATCTTTTTCTTCTTTTATAATTTTTTCTTTAGAGCTTTCTAAAGACTCTACCGTTATGGTAATATCCACCTCTTGGGCATAATTTGCAGTAATTGGCAGCATCCAAAGTGTTATTAAAATGCTTAATGTAATGATTCTCATAATTGTTTTTTTTTGATTGATTTTGATGAATATTCACTTCTTTACTCAAAGTGTTTTTTTAATTTGATTTAATTATTTCTTTCTACAACTGCAGTTCTTACTTTTTCATATCCATCGCCTAGTGCTTCAAAAACCTTATCTCTAAAATTCGTTTCTAACTCAGATTCTACCATGTTCAAAAGTGCTGTAGCGTCCACTTTTTTATTGCTTATAATTTCTCGAGAATGAATTTCATCTTGTGCTTTTAACAATAAAGAATTGATTTCCTCAGCACTTACCGTATTATCACTTTCTTGAAGGGCTTGGACTTGGGCAACCACTTCTTCTACTTTTGAGTTGATAAAAACTTCCTCACTACTATTTTCTATAGCAACTTTAGATTCGGAGATATATTCATCAGAAATAGCATCTTCTAAAGGAGTATTTTCAATAAAAGAGTTCTCTTTCTTTTCATTAACAGCAATAGCATCATCAACAGCTATAGTATTTTCTTTTGTAGGTGGAATGGTTTTTATAGCCTTTTCCTTTGGCATCTCTACAATCTCATCCTTAGTCCCTTGTTTATCATTGATGACAATATTTTCTTTATTATCATTAGGGGTGATTACATCGCTTGGAATAATCTCTTCGACTAATTTTGGAGCAAATTGAGGTGAAAAAAATTCTTCATTCAAAACAAATGAAGTCACTATTATAATTCCAATAAAACCTGCCGCAATAGCAAACCATAATGATTTATTTGTTTTTTTATTCGGATTGGAATTCTCTAAATGCTTTTCCAGTTTTTCCCAGGATTTAATGGAAGGAGAAATTTCTCTTTCTTGTAATTTCTCGCGGATATGTTCTTCAAATTTAATGGGTTCCATAATTCACAATATTTTGTTTTTCAATTATTGAGCGAAGCATTTTTCGAGCTTTAAACAACTGACTTTTAGAGGTGCCTTCAGAAATTTGCAATAGTTCTGAAATCTCACTGTGTTTGTACCCTTCTACAGCATATAACACAAAAACCGTTTTATATCCTTCAGGTAAAGTGTCGATAATTTTCTGAATTTCCTCCACTTCTAATTCAGTCTCTAAATAGGTGACAAAATTCATTGAATTATCAAGAGCCACTTCTTCATCAAAAAGTATTTTTTTCTCTTTCCGAAGTTGCGATATGGACTCATTAATCATAATTCTTCGAATCCAACCTTCAAAACTTCCTTCAGAATTAAACGACTTTAAATGCGTAAAAACTTTTAAAAACCCAGTAAGCATCACCTCTTCAGCAATATCCTTATTTTTGAGGTATTGTCTACATACACTAAACATTTTAGGCGCAAAGAGCTCAAACAACTGGTGCTGTGATTTCTTATTACCCTTACTCGCTTTCCGAATAAGAGATTGATAGTTTTTATGTAAGGAAACAACTTTCAAATGGTGTGTGTTATAATAACGCTTCTATTTATATAGACGCAAGTTATATTAAAATAGTTGCCTGGGGGTTTTATAAGCTGTAAGCTGTAAGCTGTAAGCTGTAAGCTGTAAGCTGTAAGCTGTAAGCTGTAAGCTGTAAGCTGTAAGCTGTAAGCTGTAAGCTGTAAGCTGTAAGCTGTAAGCTGTAAGCTGTAAGCTGTAAGCTGTAAGCTGTAAGCAAAATTAAAAAAAGCAATACAAATTACCTACTAAAGGCAATATCTGAAATCTACTTTTTTCGGTCAATCACATAATTAACCATCATCACTAAAGAGTCTTTGTATGTAGATTCTGGATAGTTTTGAAGTATTAAAAGTGCTTCTTGTTGGTATTCTTTCATTTTTAGGACTGCATATTCTAAGCCTCCTTTTTCCTTTACAAAAGCAATTAATTCCTTTACTCTCCTTTTATCTTTATTATGATTTTTAATAGAATTAATGATCCAGCTCTTTTCCTTCTCCGAACAATGATTAAGTGTATGAATTAAAGGAAGTGTCATTTTTTGCTCCTTTATATCAATACCTGTAGGTTTTCCTATTTTTTCACTTCCGTAATCAAATAAGTCATCTTTAATTTGAAAAGCCATACCAATTAATTCTCCAAACTTTCGCATAGCTTCTACTTCTGCTTTAGGCGCATTAACAGATTTTGCACCCATGGCACAGCATGCTGCTATTAATGTAGCCGTTTTTTGGCGAATGATCTCATAATATACGTCTTCGGTTATATCAAGTTTACGCGCTTTTTCTATTTGCAATAATTCCCCTTCACTCATTTCCCTAACTGCCACAGATATGATTTTAAGTAAATCGAAATCTTCATTGTCAATAGACAATAATAATCCTTTTGAAAGCAAATAATCTCCCACCAAAACGGCTATTTTATTTTTCCATAGGGCATTTATAGAGAAAAAACCACGTCTTCTGTTACTTTCATCTACCACATCGTCATGAACTAAGGTTGCTGTATGGATTAATTCGATAACCGAAGCACCTCGATATGTTCTATCATTTACCTCTCCATTATTTGTCATTTTTGCAATTAAAAAAACAAACATGGGACGCATTTGTTTCCCCTTACGATTTACTACATAGTGAGTTATACGATTTAGTAAAGAAACCTTTGAGGACATAGAAAGCAGGAACTTTTTTTCAAAAAGTTCCATCTCATATTCTATTGGTGTTTTTATTTGTGAAACGATCTTCATACTATATCAAAAATAAGTTAAAATTACCGTAATAGAGTAAAAGAAAACACCTATTAATTCCTACATTTGATGCATTAATAATAAACAAAAAAAAAAAACGTTATGAAAAAAATTACACTATTAGCAGCAGTTTTTGCTGCTTTTGCAATGAATGCACAAGAAGTTGTTTGGGAAGACAGTTTTGAAACTTATGAAGATTTCAAAATTGAATCAATTGGAGATTGGACACAGCATGATAATGACGGACTTGCTTCGTATGGTTCTGCTGATTATGATTTCGTAAATGAACAATACATTGGTACTGCTATCATTTTCAATCCATCTCTAGCTACACCAGATCCATCTGGATCACAAACTGAAAATGCTGATCAAAACCCTAATTGGGTTGCTAAAACAGGAGATAAAGGTTTATTCTTTTTTGCTTCTACAAATTTAACAAATAATGATTATTTTATTTCTCCACAAATCAATTTAGGAGGTGCAACTGGATCTTCTTTAAGTTTTTGGGCAAAGTCAATAACAGATGCTTTTGGTCTTGAAAAATTTAAAGTTTTAGTATCAACTACAGGAACTGATCAAGCTGATTTTTCAGATTTAGGTGGAGAAGTATTTGAAGCTCCAATTGGTGATTATATTGAGTATAATTTTGATTTATCTGCATATGATGGTGAGCAAATTTATCTTGCAATTAATTATGTTGCTGAAGATTCGTTTATTTTATTAATGGATGATTTTAAAGTGGAAGCTGTAACTTTAAGTATTGCAGATGCTTCTTTTAATGATTTTAACTATTATGTTAATAACAGCCAATTAAATCTTACTGCTAGTACAGCTTTAGAAAATGTAAAATTGTTTAACTTATTAGGACAAGAAGTGGTTTCACAAAAACTTTCTAACTCTAATGAAACTGTAAATATTGCTTCTTTAGATACTGGAATTTATGTTGCTAAAGTAAGTATTGATGGAAGCACAAAATCTTTCAAAATAATTAAGAAATAATAATCTTTTATTTTTTATATTTAATAAAAAGAGCGGCAATTGCCGCTCTTTTTTATTGCTTATTTGCTAACTGTCCACAGGCAGCATCTATATCTTTCCCTCTACTCCTCCTTACCGTTACTGGTATTCTATTTTTTTCTAGAGCTGCAATATAACTATTGGTCACATGACTAGAAGCTTGTCTAAATTCTCCATCCTCTATAGGGTTATATTCAATTAGATTTACTTTAGAAGGTACATATCTACAAAATTTAACCAATGCATTTATATCTTCAGTAGAATCATTAATCCCTTCCCAAACCACATACTCATAGGTTATTCTTCTATTTGTTTTCTCATACCAATATTCTAAAGACTCTTTTAAATCTAATAAGGTAAACTTTTTTGCAAAAGGCATGATCTGTTCCCGAATTTTTTGGATGGCAGAATGTAAGGATACTGCCAAATTAAATTTTACTTCATCATCGGCTAACTTTCTTATCATCTTTGGCACTCCAGAAGTGGAAACTGTAATTCGTTTAGGGGACATTGCTAATCCTTCTTCAGAAGTTATCTTATCGATAGACTTTAATACATTATTATAGTTCATTAATGGCTCTCCCATTCCCATAAATACAATATTAGAAAGTGGTCTTGAATGATACAACCTACTTTCTTTATCTATTGCTTTTACCTGATCGTATATTTCGTCTGGATTTAAGTTTCGCATGATTTTTAACCTTGCCGTTGCACAAAACTTACAATCCAAGCTACAACCTACCTGTGTAGAGACACAAGCTGTTGTTCTTGTTGCTGTTGGAATTAAAACGGATTCTACAACTAAACCATCAAACAACTTTACAGCATTCTTTATAGTTCCATCAGTACTTTTTTGCAAAGTATCCACTTCAATATGATTAATCACAAAATGTTCTTTTAAAACTTCACGTGTTTGCAAAGAGATATTAGTCATATCCTCAAAATGATGCGCTCCTTTGGTCCAAAGCCATTCAAAAACCTGATTGCCTCTAAATTCTTTATCTCCAATACTTATAAAAAAAGCTCTAAGGTCTTCTTTTGATAATGCACGTATGTCTTTCTTTTTTGTAATCATCGTACTGCAAAAATATCATATTTTAAAATAGTAAAAGCCCCTTTAAATTTAAAAAAGAGGCTTTATACATTAACTATAAAATTGTAATTTATCTTTCGATTATTATTTTTTTAGTAATGTCTGAATTACTATCCTTATCAACTAAGTAAAGAAAATAAATCCCTTCATCTAAGCTTTCAATGTTAATCTCGTTAATAGTATTAGACAAAGAACCAGATAATAAGTTTTGTCCCAGTACATTATAAAAATTATATCTTAGACTTGGATACATACCATTGATTATCGAAATGACTGAACTTGCAGGGTTTGGATAAATATCTAGAGAACCCAGCTCATCAAACTCTGTGGTACTTAATACATTTTGAATGGTCTCTGTGGTAGATTGACCAGTCCCATTTGGGTCTAACCATTCCTTTAGTCTTGTTTGTGGTGTATTCCCAGTATTCCAAGAAACTCCAAACCTTCCATAAATATCGTAATCGTTATTATCCTGAAATCCATCACAAGAAGACTGCCCTGCATATAACTGACCAATAATTCTACCTTCTTCATTAAATAAAGGAGATCCAGAGGAACCACTTTCTGTAGTACCAATTTCCCATCCATCTCCAGTTCCAACAGAAGTCCCACCTATAAGCCAAACATCCGTTCCGTTAGCATTTTCTCTAACCGCTCCTGAATCGTCTCTACATATCTTCATGATATCTCCGTTGGGGTGGTGTATTCCTACCTCAAATTCGGGTAAATTATCTGTATTATCCCATCCTGCAAAAGACACATCCCATGTAATTGGAATACTATTAAACAACTTTACCAAAGCAAAATCGCTTGTAGAATTGTTTGCAAGTAATTCAGCGCCACTAATAGTAAAGTTAGTTTGTATGTCTAGGCTTTCTTCTTCTGAAGCACAAATAGGACTAGGGCTCATCCAATTGAAACGCACTGACCAAAAAGAAGGGTCACTATTTTCTAAACAATGATTTGCAGTTAATAAATAGGGTTCTTTATTGTTTAATGTAGTATTAATTAAAGTAGTAGAACATAAATAGCCATTTCCTAAATTAAGAAGTGCAACCGCCTTTTTTAAAATATCTTTTTTTGAATCGAAATCGGAACCAATAGTACAATTTACATCGTAATTACAAGCTCCAGAATCATTAAGCCCTCTATTTGCATATTGTCTTAGTTGCCCTATTCTATACCCATGAATCACACTCCCGATTACTAAATTTAGACTACCTATACTATTTGAAGGCTCATAATATTCTACTAAAATTACTTCTCCAGAGATATACCAAGACCCTAATATTTTGTTTTCTCTATTTTGAGCATTGGAATAGGTTTTAGAAATATCGCTATGGTCTTCATTATACAAATGAAGTCTTGCACCAGAAGGCAAATGGAAATCATTAAAATTTATACTTAAGTTTATTGCATCTGGTGATTTAATAGCAATCCTCCAAATTCGTCCTCCACTTGGTAAAGTCGTCCATTCTCCATCATTTTCAAAATCCAATAATAACGGTCTAGAAATACCATATCGCCAAGGAAGACTTTTATCCAAATCGTTAATAATATCCTCTGCAATTATTGCTTCTAGATCTAATTCAGATAAAACAATAGGTGTAATTTCAGATTTATTTTGTTCTTTAAAATCTTTTGTCCAGCTAACAGGAATTTCACTATCCACCTTTTGAGAAAAAGAAGTATAAATAATAGTAAAAAAGAAATATAAAAGTATAAGTTTTTTCATCCCCAACATGCTGTTTAGCAAAACAAGGATACTAAGGTACTTTATTAATTTGATATTTGAAAATCAATCCTTTATAAAATAAAAAATCCTGATTTTTAAATCAGGATTTTTATAAATTATTATATGATTAACATTGCATCACCATAGGTGTAAAAACGATATTTTTCTTTTACAGCAACTTCATATGCTTCTCTAACAAAATCATAACCAGCAAAAGCAGCAGCCATCATTAATAATGTAGATTTTGGAGTATGAAAATTAGTAATCATACAATTTGCTATGCTAAAATCGTAAGGAGGGAAAATAAATTTATTTGTCCAACCATCATATGCATTTAAAGTACCATTAGAAGAAACCGAACTCTCTAGAGCTCTCATTGCAGTTGTTCCTACTGCACAAATTCTTCGTTTCTCTGTAATTCCATTATTTATGATATCTTCTGCAATTTTATTGATATGGATCTCTTCAGAATCCATTTTATGCTTCGATAAATCTTCAACTTCTACAGAACTAAAAGTACCTAAACCAACATGTAATGTTACTTCAGCGAAGTTTACTCCTTTTATTTCTAATCTCTTTAAAAGATGTTTAGAAAAGTGTAATCCTGCAGTTGGAGCAGCTACAGCACCTTCATTTTTCGCGAAAATAGTTTGGTATCTCTCCTTATCCTCTGGTTCTACTTCTCTTTTTATATACTTTGGAAGTGGAGTTTCTCCTAAATCGGTTAATTTTTTTCTAAATTCCTCATAAGGACCATCGTATAAAAAACGTAAGGTTCTTCCACGAGAGGTAGTATTATCTATTACTTCAGCAACTAAAGACTCATCATCCCCAAAATAAAGTTTGTTCCCTATTCTTATTTTTCTTGCTGGATCTACTAAAACATCCCAAAGTCTTGTTTCTGTATTTAATTCTCTTAACAAAAACACTTCGATTCTTGCTCCAGTTTTTTCCTTATTACCATATAATCTAGCAGGAAAAACTTTTGTATTATTAAGAACCAACACATCATCTTCTGAGAAATAATTGATCAAGTCTTTAAACATTTTATGCTCAATAGTTTGTTCTTTTCTATTTAAGACCATTAAACGAGATTCATCCCTAAGTGCTGCAGGATATTCGGCTAATAGTTCTTCTGGAAGATCAAAATTAAATTTAGAGAGTTTCATTCCCATAATGTATCGTGTTTTAAAATTAAAAGCTGCAAATATACAATCTCAACATAGGGGTTGTCAAGTAAATAAAGGTTTATTATTTTATTTGTACCTCGACTCCTATTTTTTGAAGGTCTTCCCAAAAAGTAGGATAGGATTTTGACACCACATTTGGTTCCTTTATTTCTATAGTAGTAACTAAGGAAAGTGGCGCAAAAGCCATAGCCATTCTATGATCTTGATAGGTGTCTATAAGCACATTAGCCTTAATTCCTGAAGAAGGCAACAACTCGATAGACTCGCTAGTAATCTTACAATTTGCACCTAATTTACTCAATTCAATATATAAAGCTTCTAGCCTATCGGTCTCTTTTATTTTTAATGTTTTTAGGCCTGTTAATTTACAAGTTATACCCAATCCTAAACAAGTTACTATAATAGTTTGAGCAATATCTGGCGTTTGATTTAAATTAAGCTCAAGAAATGAAGGAATCTTTTTATCATTTCTTTTTAAGGTAATCGTATTTTCTGAACTATTAAATTCGGTAGTAACTCCTAATAATTTATAAATCTCAGCTAACTCTGAATCTCCTTGCAAACTATTTTTCCTGAAGTATTTCAAAGTAATCTCCATATTTTCAGAAAGTGCAACGATACTATAAAAATAGGAAGCCGAACTCCAATCTGATTCTACATCTATATTAAGATCCTTAATTTCATGTTGTGGTTCTATTGCAATACAATTATGACTCAAACTACAAGTAATTCCTATTTTCTGAAGTAAATCCAGGGTCATTTCAATATAAGGTATGGAAGTTATCTCTCCTTCCAATTCTATTTTTAAGCCATTATTTAAGGAAGGTGCAATAAGCATTAATGCTGTGATGTATTGACTACTAACATTCGCATTAATCATTAAATAAGAATTTTCTAATACCTTCCCTTTTACTTTTAGGGGAGGATAGCCTTCATTTTTTAAATAATTTATATCTGCTCCTAAACTTGTTAAGGCATCTACCAATATTTTTATTGGTCTTTCCTGCATACGTTCACTCCCAGTTAAGTTAATATTCGTACTTTCCTTAGAAGCGAAATAAGCGCTTAGAAAACGCATGGCTGTACCTGCATGATGAATATCTACGGTTCCATTATTATTTTTTAAACCTTGGATTAAACATTGTGTATCATCGCTAGTAGACAAATTATTTATGGTAAGATTTGCATACAAAGCCTGCAAAATCAATAATCTATTCGATTCACTTTTAGAACCTGGAATAGTAATTAAAAAGGAATTGTTAGGTCTATTTTTATAGGATAATATTGCTTTCACTTTCTTTCTTCTTCCTTTTTTAGTTTTCCTCTAAATTTTCCGTAAGTAACTAAAAATCCATAAATAAACCCTCCTACTAATAAACCCAAAATAAAGAAAACTGGATTCTGTAAAGATGCAAAATAGGTCGATTTAAATCCTTCAATTGCCCATTTGATTATTACAAATAGCAATGCAAATGCAATTCCTAAGGAGATTACCGATTTCCAAAACCCTTGGGTTGAAATTATTTTCTGAAACATATTATTTTAGTTTTTCATTATTCTGATGCCTATCATGATCCCTATTTGTTTTCAAAGTCATTTTATCATCAAATGCCTTTTGAAGATCAATACCTGTTTGATTTGCCAAACACAAAACTACAAAAACCACATCGGCCAATTCTTCACCTAAATCCTTATTTTTATCACTTTCCTTCTCACTTTGTTCCCCATATCTACGAGCAATTATTCGTGCCACTTCTCCTACTTCCTCTGTTAGCTGAGCCATATTAGTAAGCTCGTTAAAATAACGAACACCATGCTCTTTAATCCATTTGTCTACTGCTAGTTGTGCATCTTGAAGATTCATTTTTTATGCTTTTTTAAGTACTACTTTTTCGTTTAATTTCTCGATTAATAATTGATAATAGCCTTTTAAATTCTTGTATTGTTCTACAGGTATATAAGTTTCATTTATTGAAAACTCAACCATAAATTTAACTATTTTTCCTTGGGTGGAGATATTATACTTTAAAGTTACTGCATTATTGCTAATTCCGAAGTTGGCATTTTCTGGTAAAGCTTCTACTGTATAGCCTTCTGGAATTTCTATATTAATAATTGCTCTTACTTTTGTTGGATATTCATATTCTATAGGATAATTTCTTTCCTCTAATTTAAATGGATTTTCTTTTTTACCTATAAATAATATTGGGGAAAAATATAGTTTATCACCTATTTCTTCTACTTGATCAAAAGCATCAAAATTATATGAAATACTTATTGGTTTATCTAATACTTCAATATTATCCATTTTTACATTAGAAACTTCTAATTCTCCTTTATCTTTTTCTATTTTTTTTACAATATCATCCTCTGTAATATCACTATATTCTTCTCTTGCCTCAAGTGCATAGTGCCCTGTCAACCTACTTTTTAATTCTCCCTTTAGCTCTAATTCCTTAGAAATAGAAGCAGTAATCATGGTGTTATTTACTGCAGATTTGGTTGGAATTAAAGATACCCATTTAGAACTTCCATCTTCTTTAATCATCCTTCCTTGCCAATTTAATATCCTTGTATCTAAAATATTTATTTCCGATTTTTTATTTGTAGCGTCCAGAAGATATACTGTATTATTAAATTCAACTCCAGAAATCACATAATTAAAACCATTTTCAGTAGGAAATGCTGGAATACCATTTTTAACAGAGCTTACCAATATTGGATTGGCATTTAATTTCGCATATCTTAACATTGCGGTTAGCATTAAATTAATTTCTGCAGAATTACCAACACCTTCTGCATATGCTTCTTTTACTCCATCATAGGTATATTTGTTATTGTAAGAATTCCAATTCATTTTAGATTTAACAAATTTGAAAATTCGCTTCATTTTTTCTTCTTGCCCACTTACCCCACTTATCAATTCATCAATATCTTTTTTAAAATAATTTTCTTTTTTTAATTCGTATTCATAGGTATGGGTTTCATAAACATTTCTAGTTACTTGATCCCAAGTAGTTGTATAATTAACTACTCCTTGATTTTGGAATTTTGTATATTCCAATTCAAATTTTAAGGAAGAAATATAATTATCTATATTTCCAACATGAGCTTCTACTTTTACAGCCGGGACATCACTTAAACTAACACTATAATTATTCTGACTATAGGTTCCATATTTCCCTAAGGTTCTTAGAGACTGGTCTTCTTTAACTCTAAATGGAATCCATCCCGTTTTGCGGTATTTAAAAACCAATTGCTCTAATGCATAAAAGTTAACTTCTATTTTATTTATTGGGATTTCCTCTTGTAATCTAAATTTTTCGACACTAAAGTAGGGAGATTGTATAGAGTATTTAAATTCTATAACACAGCCTTCTTTTAAATCTGGCATTGTAAATTTCTTTCTTGTAAGGTTTTTTGAAATTTTATCCTCAAAGATTCCATCTTTACCTAACTTTATCTTTATAACTTTACCGTCTTCTCCTATATAATAAGTATATCCTTTTAATCCAGAAATCGTTTCATTTTTAAATACATTGGCATAATTTGTAGCCCATTCGTATCCTTCTTTGTTATAAATTTTAATTCTTTCATACACTTCTGTTATTTGAGAATAATCCAAAGATTGATCCACTTCAAAAATTGACTTTCGTTCTCTATATAATACAGCAGCATTAGCTGAAGGTTCTAATGGGTGTTCTTTTTGCAAAATTTCTTCTTTAGAAACTTTTCCAAATTTAAAATCTTGTGAATAGGCAAATTGAAATGCTATAAAAGCAATTAAAAGTAATTTAAATTTCATGATGGATATTTAATGGTTAGCTGTTTTTGGTAACTATAATTTTTGTTTTGTCTAATTTTGATATTTTTCGTTTAAACGATCTGTAACTTTTATATTCTTCTTTAGGGAACGTTCCTTTTTTAATAATGAGGTGTCGTTTGTATTCTAATTTATTTTCTGAAATTAGTTTGTAATTAATAGCATAGGTCCCAAATTCATTCTCAATGAAAGTATCTTCGGGTAAATCCCCAATTTTATAGCCCTGAGGAATTGTTATGTTTATGGTATTTCTATCTTCAAAACCTCTTGAAATATCTAATTCATACTTCCTATCTTTAATTCTTGTTGGGATATTATTATTTTGATTAAATAGATTTACATTTACTAAGATATCCTCTCCAACAGAAATACAATAAGCAGGAATATCAATTTTAATATCCTCAATAAATAATATTTCTTCTCTATTATTAGTCAGTTTTAAACTATCAATAGTATAGCCGTTAATGGCATCCCACTTGTTTTTATAAATTTTATTAATATCCTCTTGCTTTTCATTTACAAACCTATACTTATCCCCATATTGTAGCCCTCTTGAAATGCTTTTATAGCTGGCTTTTGCCCCTCCTTTTCTATTTATATTAACCTCAACAAAGGTTTCTTCAAGATTTTCCTCATAATTGTAATTTTTAGTGTGTACAATTTCACCACCTTCAGGAGTTACTATAAGCACATCCCGGTCATCACAAAAATCTCCAATAAAACCAAATGGACTATCTTGGCTGGTACATTCTAACCATGTTATTTCTTTTCCGTCTGGTATCCCCAAAATTGCATGGTTACCTTGCAGCCCAGAAAACTCTTTTTTAATATCCTTTTTATCATTCCCAGCGTATAAAATAGTATAATAAGATGGCACACCTACTACATCTAACAATGCTTTTGTGTAATTGGTCAATGCTTTACAATCACCATAGCTTAGTTTATCTACATCTGATGCCAACATAGGTTTCCAACCTCCTATTCCTATCTGCACACTTATATACCTTACTTTCTCCTGCATATAATTATATACAATTCTAGCTTTTGCCTCATTAGTAGTTTCATTTCTAACTAAATTATTAATTTCAACAATAGTAGACTCTGGTATTTCAGATATATTATTTAATAATCTGTTTTGCATCCAATTTCCATATTCATTCCAATTTTTTGCATTACCAGACACCCCTTTCAAAGTAAAGTTATTTAAAGAAAAATAAGCTTTTGGAGCTTTTTCATGAAATGGAACGCTTAAATCTTCATAAACAAATGCATTAATATTATTTGCTGTGTATATATATTCATCCGGTTTTTCTGTAATTGAAATATCAAATCCTTCAATATTTTCGGTTTTAATTCTTGGTTTATTATTTGGATCAAATTTAATTTTATAGGTGCTTTTTTTAGTACTTCTTGCATACCAACCAATAGGACTCCAATCTGTTATAAATGCAGTTGTATTGTTTTCTTTTTCATAATTCACTACCATAATATATGGATAGGTAGTAGGTGTGTAATTTAAATAGAGAACTCGTTCGTCATTATAAATAGAAAAACCATCCGTTGCACTTATATCATGATAATCCTTCTTTCTATAATGCTCTAACTCTTCACCATTAGCATCATATACAAATGCTTCAATATTTTTAATTCTACTATCTTTATTATAAAAAACAACATTTACTACATCATTATCCCCTCTCTTGTTAAAAACAGCTTTAGCTGCAAAATAATTATACTTTAGCTTACCATGAATAGAAACATCAACTTCCACTTTTTCGTCTAATAAAACACTATTAGCGTTTTTCATCAATTCTAAGGGAACATCGGCTAGGGAATATTTTTCTTGGGCTTGAACAATAAAGGAGAAGAAAAATGCAATTAGGGCAAAAATATTTTTCATTAATTATCTTTAAAAGAAGGTAAAAATAAGAATATTATCAGATTATTTAACACTATTTAGTCTTTATTCTTAGAGTCTATAAGAATAGTAACCGGACCATCATTAATCAATGCTACATCCATCATTGCACCAAATTCTCCTGTTTGTATTTTTTTCTGAAGATCATTTTCTAACTGTTGGACAAAAGATTGGTATAAGGGGATTGCAACATCTGGACGTGCAGCTTTAATAAAGGAAGGTCTATTTCCTTTTTTAGTGGATGCATGTAAGGTAAACTGACTTACAACAATAACCTCCCCATCTACATCGATTATAGAATTGTTCATAGCATCATTCTCATCACTAAAAACTCTTAATCTAGCTATTTTTCCTGAAAGCCAATTTATATCTTCTTGAGTATCCTCAGCTTCAATACCTAATAATATTAAAAATCCATGCCCAATTTTCGAAATCACTTTATCCTCAACTGTAACCGACGCTTCTTTTACTCTTTGTAAAACTACCCTCATAATCTATAAGCTTTTTTAAGCAAGCAATTTATTCTTTTGTATAAACATCTTTCCTATAATGCTCATCCTCTCCTTCTAATATCTGAAGATAACTTTTATAACGAGACCAGGCTACTTCTTCATTTTCTAAAGCATCTTTTACAGCACATTTAGGCTCTTCTATATGCATACAGTTATTAAACTTGCAATATTTTTTCAACTTGAAGAATTCTGGATAATAATCTCCTAACTCTTCTTTGTCCATTTCTACCATTCCAAAGCCTTTAATACCTGGAGTATCAATTATTTTTGCATTAAAAGAAAGGTCGTACATCTCTGCAAAAGTAGTAGTGTGTTGTCCTTGTAAATGTTGATCGGATATCTCTTTAGTTTTCAAATTTAAAGAAGGCTCTATTGTATTTACTAAAGTAGATTTTCCAACACCACTATGTCCCGAAAACACGCAAACCTTATCCTTCATCATGGTTTTTACGGTATCTATATTTTCTCCATTTTTTGCTGAAATACCTATGCACTCATAACCAATAGATTGGTATAAATTTGCTAAAAATTTAATTTCCCCAAGTTCCTCTGGAGAATAAGTATCTATCTTATTAAACAGCAATACTGCTTTAATTCCATAAGCTTCTGCAGTAACTAAAAAGCGATCTATAAAAGTGGTGAAGGTTGGCGGATTATTAAGCGTCACTAATAAAAAAGCAACATCGATATTGGCAGCTATAATTTGAGTTTGTTTGGATAGGTTTACCGATTTACGAATAATGTAGTTTGTACGTTCTTCAATTCGTGAAATTACACCAATACCATCCCCTCCTTTTGAATCCAACTCAAAAACTACACGATCTCCAACTGCAACAGGATTTGTGCTTTTTATGCCCTTAATTCTAAATTTACCTTTTAGACGACATTCATAAAAAGTTCCCTGTTCCGTTTTTACTGTATACCAACTCCCAGTAGATTTATAGACAATGCCATTCATATTACAAACTTAGTTTTATCATTTATTTAGTTTTTTTTGATGATTTATAGATTCTTGGTGTATTGCTTTATAAATTTTTAAAATAAATTCTTCACTTAAATTATTGTCTTCACCCTCTAGTATCATTTTACCTAAAATCTCATTCCATCTTTTATTTTGAAGTATAGCTACATTGCTTTTCTTTTTAAGCTTTCCAATATCGTCTGCAATGATCATTCTTTTTCCTAAGATTTCGGTTAATTTATGATCAATAACATCAATTCTAGTTCTAAGATTGGCTAATTTATTTTTATATTCTATTTCATCCCCTTCTTGTTTTCTAATTCTAAGATCGATTGTATATTGATTTAAAACCTCTGGTGTAATTTGCTGCTCAGCATCACTCCATGCATTATCTGGATCGTGATGTGTTTCAATCATCAAACCATTAAAATTTAAGTCCAAACCTGTTTGGCACAAATCGAATATATTTTCCCTATTTCCTGCGATATGTGAAGGATCTAATATAAGTGGCAAGTCTGGAAATCGATTTTGCAAATCTATAGGTATTTGCCATTCTGGATTATTCCGATATCTCGTCTTTTCATAAGTTGAAAAACCACGATGAATCACTCCCAGTTTTTTTACGTTTGAAGTATATAATCGCTCCACTGCACCTAACCATAAAGCCAAATCTGGATTTACTGGATTTTTTACCAAAACTATTTTATCAGTTCCTTTTAAGGCTTCAGCAATTTCCTGAATAATGAAAGGGGAAACAGTAGTTCTTGCTCCAATCCATAAAATATCTACATCATTTTTTAAAGCCAATTCTACATGCCTTGGATTGGCAACTTCTGTAGCGGTTAGCATTCCTGTCTCTTCTTTTGCCTTTTTAAGCCAAGAAAGTCCAATTTCACCAACTCCTTCAAAATTCCCTGGACGAGTTCTTGGTTTCCATATTCCTGCTCTTAATACAGTTGCATCTGTATTTTTTAACTGATGCGCTATCTTCAAAACCTGTACTTCAGTTTCAGCACTACAAGGACCTGCAATTACCAAAGGGTGGGTTAATTCCATTTGGTCTAACCAAGTTTTTAAGTTTTTGTTATTTTTCATTTACTAAGTTGTTAATAATTTGACTAGGTGTATTTTCCATATTTTGTTTGTAAACTCCAATTACTTTAAGTTCTAATACTGCTTTTTTAAGCACTTTAGTCACTTCTTGAAATAGAGCGTAATCTTTAAAAACCACATCCACAAAAAAGGAATATTGCCATGGTTCACCTATAATTGGTAACGACTGTATTTTGGTTAAACTAATGTCAAATGTACTAAACAATTGCAATACATTAGACAAACTTCCAACTCTATGGTCTAGTTTAAATTTAAGGGTTGCCTTATCAACTTGATGGGATGGAATCGAAACCTTTTTACCTATTAAGACAAACCTTGTTTGGTTTTCTTTATTATTCTGAATTCTACTCTCTAAAATTTTTAATCCATACTTTTCAGCCACTTGTTTTCCAGCAATAGCAGCAATTCCTCTTAGATTGTTTTCTTTAATTTTTTTTGCTTCTGAAGCAGTGTCTTTTCCCTCTATAATTTTAACATGAGGAGGAAATTTTCTTAAGTAATTTTTACACTGTAATAATGCTACTGGGTGGGAGTGCAATTCTTCTATATCATGAATGGTTTCAGATTCTAATGCCATAATATACATTTGTATATTTAAAAACACTTCATCTATAATTTCTAAATCATTAGAATCTATTAAGTTATAATTTGGTAAAATAGATCCTACAGTGGTATTCTCTAAAGCTAATACACCATAATCTGCACTAAAATCATTGATAGATTCCGTAACTTTTTCAAAAGAGTTACACATCACTAACTCTACTTCTTCATTTGGAAATAATTTTTTCACAGCCAAATCGTGAAAAGAACTTTCTATTCCTTGGATTGCAATTTTTAGACTCATAATATTTAAATTTAGTGTAAAAAAAAAGTCCCGAATAAATTCGAGACTTTTAAATAATTAATATGATAAATTAACTACACAACAATCTCGTTTCTTCCTTTAAAAAAGAAAAACCAATAATTGTTAAATGTAATAAATACGTTCATTGTTCGTTTTGTTGGGGCTAAAGTAATTAAATATTGAAAACAAGCAACATTTTTTTACTTTATTATTATGTAATTTTGTTCTAAAGTAATTTTATGTCGATAAACGTAGAGAATATCATAAAAACATATGGCGACCAAAAGGCGCTTAATAACATTTCATTTTCCATTAAAAAGGGTGAAATAGTAGGTTTTTTAGGACCTAATGGTGCAGGAAAATCTACTATAATGAAGATTCTTACTACCTATATAAAATCCTTTGAAGGAAATGCTTCTGTAAATAATTATTCGGTTACTGAAGACCAATTAAAGGTTCAAAAAAGCATAGGCTATCTTCCAGAACACAATCCTTTGTATTTGGATATGTATGTAAGAGAGTATTTAAGATTTAATGCGGAGATCTATAAAGTTGATAAGGACCAAGTAGAAAAAATAATTGAATTAACGGGACTTACACCTGAAGCAAACAAAAAAATAGAGGCGCTATCTAAGGGATACAGACAACGCGTTGGATTAGCAAATGCACTACTCCACAATCCCGAAATACTTATATTAGATGAACCAACGACTGGCTTAGATCCAAATCAATTAATCGAAATTCGTGAACTAATAAAAACGGTAGCAAAAGAAGGGAAGAAAACAGTTTTATTATCTACTCACATTATGCAAGAAGTGGAAGCAATTTGCGATCGTGTCATTATTATAAATAAAGGAGAAATTGTTCATGATAAAAATATGAAAGACACTTTAAATGGCTCTAATTTAGAAACTCTTTTTACCGAACTTACTAATCCTCAAAAATAAGTTTTCCCATAAAAAGTTCTTCAACTTCAACTAATGGAGGTCTGTTTTTTGCAATTACATCACCAACACTACATATTTCTCCTCGGATAGATTCCGTAGGATTTACGACCATTACATTAGTACTCCTATGGTATAACATTAAATCTTTTACCATTAAATTTTCTGCTAGAATTCGAGTATTTCCAGAATATAAGCCAAAATCCGCTATGTCTGCATTTCCATTTAAACGAAAGGTGGAAAAACCGTTAGAAGTGATTGTTAGCTTTTGTACATTTAAATTAAGATTAAAATTTCCATTGTTATGATAGACATCTTCGTTTTCGTTATTTTCTGAAAACAATGTTAGCTCTGGATAATTTAAAACTCCTATACTAGTAATTTCAAAACTCGAGCTGTTTCTTATTTTAGTAATGTTAGGCGAAGTAACATATACCTTAGTGATATTGTAATCTCGTATAAAATTGCAGGTATTATTATCTATTACAGTTAACAAAGCTCCTTCTACTTTTACATCAACGTCATCAATAAGATTTTCTCCAGATTCCAAAACAACTTTTTGTTCAGAACCTTCTTCTATAAAAAGCTGCACACCTTCAAAAACAACAATTTCATTAAAGGAAGCTAAATCCAAATCTAACTGAACAATTGCACCTTCTTTTTTAAAACAATCGGATCCATTTTCAGAATCACAAGCTATAAATAGTAAAGCAATTGCTATGTAAATTATTTTTTTCATTTTAAATAATTATATTCTTACTCCTATGCCAAACTCAACACCTTCCGCTTGTGCATAATGTGATTTTAAAGTAATGGCAGCAAATAATTTATCTTTATAAAAATACCTTTTTATACCTACCCGCAAATAAACCCTTTTTTCAAACTCATAGGGCCAATATAGATAATAACCCAATTGCGAAACAAAAGCTCCTTTATTAAACCTTAATTCATGACCAGCAAAAATCCCTATTCTTTTATAATCTTCGTCTCCTGTAAGCCCATCTTCAGGATAAGCAATAGACCTATATTCAATTAAATCTTTTAAAAATTCAGTAAAAAAAAGATCTGTTCCTAGTTGTACTGTGCTTTTATAATTTAATCGTTTATCTGCAAAAGCTGAAATTACATAAAATGGATGTTGGCCTAATCCAATCACATCACTTTCATTCCATCCATACCTGAAAACTAAATTATATTTTACTCGCTCTGAATAATCTAAACCATCCCTTTCCTTATTATATTCTGGCAGATTTTTATAATCTAGCTGATAACTTAGGCCTGCATTAAGAGCAATGGTATTAGTACTGGTATTTGGTGCCTTAATATTTCCATTAGAATAATGAACAAACATAAACCCTGCATGAAAACCCAATCCTTTCCATATATTATTTCTTACATAATTTAACCTTAAAAATGTAGTACTTAAAAAAGAAGATCCATATGCATTATCTTCAAAATTACTTTCAGAATCATAAGGATTTGTATTATAAGACAAACCAGTACCCACAGAAAGCATTAGATTTCTTTTTAAGAAATAAAAATTATAATGACCATACAAACCATAATTCTCTCCTAAGGAAGGTTCTTTCATATCTTGATAGATAAAAGAAAACCCCCAATCTGGAGAACCATATTGGCGCTCCCACTCTTTAGAACCAAATGATTTTTTATTAAACCCTAGAAAGACACCGCTAGGATGTCCTGTAATTAAATGGGATATGTCTGGGCTATGTTCGTGTATGTTTCCGTAGAAATAATCTGCTTCTAAAGAAAAGTGTTTTTTCTCCTCTTGTGAAAAAAGAGAGAAGCAAAAAAAAATAGAAAAAAAGATAAGTAAGGTCTGCCTCATTTTAATTTTTAAACCTCGTAAATATAAACTAATCTTCGATTATTAGTCTACCCGTAAAAAATTCTTCCACTTCTATAATATCTGGGCGGTTTACTAAAATTACATCTCCTGTTCCTCTAATTTCTCCAGACACTTTATTTTCTGGAAAAACCTTCATATACGTAGCACTACGCTGTGAGAAGGATAAGGTCTCTATTTTAAAACTCTCCCCTTCAAATCGTGGCCATTCATCTGAAAATCCAAGATTTGCATTTTTAGTTTTCCCTGTTATATAAAATATGGATTGACCATTTGCAGAAACATTAAAATTATCGCATATTACTTCAAGTATAAAATCACCACTCTTATTAGAACCCTCAATATTACCTGTTGTATTACTTACTAATGTTAAACTTGGAAAATCAAGAACTCCATTACTTGTAATATCTCTTGAAGAACTATTTCTTATTTCGGTTAGGTTAGGGACACTTATATATGCTTTTGTGACTCCATGTTCTCGAGCCAAATTACAGCTATTATTGTCCTGTATAATTAACACTCCGTCTTCCACTTTTACCTGAATATTACTCAATAAGTTTTCACCAGTTTCTAGGACTACTTTTTGAATAGGTTCTTGTTTGAGCATTACAGATATATCGTTTTCAAACCTTAATTTTGTAAAGGGATCTACTTCCATTTCTGTTGAAATAATTGTCCCTGTAGATTGAAAACAATCGGATACATTATCTATATCGCAAGAAGCAAGAAGCAAAAAAAACATTCCTATGTAAAAAATCTTTATCATAACTTAAAATCTATATCCAACACTAAATTCTACCGCTTCTGCTTTAGCCGCATGCGTTTTTAGCGAAATAACTCCAAATATATTATCTGTGATAAAATATTTCAACCCTATTCTTTGGTAAAATCTTCCTTCAAAATCATAAGGATAATACACATAATACCCCAAATGAAATAAAGCGGAAAACCTATTAATGTGTAAATCGTGACCTACAAATAAGCCAACTCGCTTATAATCTTCATCTCCAGAAACTCCAAATGACGGGAAGGATGCCGCTACATATTCAATTTCCTTTTCTAAAAATTTCGAAAAGAAAACATCTACTCCAGCTGTCACCGTACTTTTATAACTTAACCGTTTATCAACAAAGGCAGAAATTACCAAAAAAGGTTGTTGTCCTAAATTTAAGTAATCACTTTCATTAATCCCACCACGTATAACTGCATTAAATTTTATAGGTTCTTTTATTCGTGTATAAGTAGTGTCGTTTATAAATTCATTTTGGGAATCATCATTAAATTTATAATTAACACCAATATTAAAAGCCAAGGTATTGGTACTTGTATTAGGAGCAGCAACATTTCCATTGGAATAGTGCATAAAAGTAATCCCTGCCTGTACTCCAATATTTTTATAAATATTTTCTTTAGAATAGTTTAATAAAAGATAAGTAGAAAACAGAATATGACTACCGTAGGCATTGTTTTTTATATTGCTTTCAAAATCGAATGGATTGCTATTGTATGCCACTCCTTGAGCAACTCTTAATTGTAAATTTCGTTGTATAAAATAAAAATTTAAATGTGCATATACGCCGATATTATTACCTAAAGTATTGTTTTTAGAATTCTGAAAAAAAGTAGAAAAACCCCAATCTGGATAATTGTATTCCTGTTGCCAGCGAAGATCTCCAAAGGTTTTTTTATTATAACTAACTATAAAACCTTCTGGATGTTCAGTTATTAAATGAGCGATATCTTTGCTGTGCAATAAGATATTTCCATAAAAATAATTAGCATCAATAGTAAAAGTTTTAGTGTTTTCTTCTTGTGAAAAAACACTAAATCCTATTAATAAAAAACACCATATAAGTATGTTTTGCTTCATTACTTTTTTTACAAGTGCGCAAATATAATCTAAACCTATATACCATATTCATTCCTTGTTTTATAATTTTATTAAAAATCTATACTCCAACAATTATGCATAAATATGCTTTAAAATAAATAAGAATTGTTTTTATGAAAAAGTGTACATTTGTGCACTCAAAAAGAGGACTAATTTGACTGATTGCAACCTCATCAAAAATGCTAAAGGCAGTTTTTATTGTTTTTTTACAACAAGTAATTTTCCTTAGTAGCTTTCGTCAAATACTTAATTAATAATATTATTTTAATTTAATATATGGCATATTTATTTACTTCAGAAAGTGTATCTGAAGGACATCCAGACAAAGTTGCAGATCAAATTAGCGACGCATTAGTAGATCATTTTTTAGCTTTTGACCCACAATCTAAAATTGCTTGTGAAACATTAGTAACAACTGGTCAGGTAGTTTTAGCTGGAGAAGTTAAAAGCAATACCTATTTAGATGTTCAGAAAATAGCTAGAGATGTAATCAATAAAATTGGTTATACCAAAAGTGAATATATGTTTGATGGAAATTCTTGTGGTGTATTTTCTTCTATTCACGAACAATCTTCAGATATTAATCAAGGAGTAGATCGTGCTGAAGGAGAAGAACAAGGTGCTGGTGACCAAGGAATGATGTTTGGCTATGCTACCAACGAAACCAAAAACTATATGCCATTGGCTTTAGATTTAAGTCATCGCATTCTAATAGAATTAGCCGCAATAAGAAGAGAGAATAAAGAAATTTCTTATTTGCGACCAGATGCAAAAAGTCAGGTTACCATAGAATATAGTGACGATAATAAACCGCAACGTATCGATACTATTGTTATTTCTACCCAACATGATGATTTTGATGAAGATGAAAAAATGTTGGCTAAAATAAAATCGGATTTGGTTAGCCAATTAATACCTAGAGTGGTTGCAAAATTATCTCCTGAAATACAAAAATTGTTCAACGATGATATTATCTACCATATTAACCCAACAGGGAAATTTGTAATTGGTGGCCCTCACGGAGATACTGGATTAACTGGTAGAAAAATTATTGTGGACACTTACGGTGGAAAAGGTGCTCACGGTGGTGGCGCTTTTAGCGGAAAAGATCCAAGTAAAGTAGATCGAAGTGCAGCGTATGCTTCTAGACATATTGCCAAAAACATGGTTGCAGCGGGTGTTTGTGACGAAATATTAGTACAGGTGAGTTATGCCATTGGGGTAGCTAAGCCAACTTCTATAAATGTAGTTACTTACAATAGTTCAAAAGTAGCAATGACAGATAGTGAGATTTCAAAAATAGTAGAAGGACTTTTCGATATGCGTCCAGCAGCAATTGAGTCTCGTTTAAAGCTTAGAAATCCAATTTATTCTGAAACTGCTTCTTATGGACATATGGGAAGAGATTCAGAAGTAAAAACATTAACTTTCCATGCAGCAGATGGTAAAACACTTACAAAAGAAGTGGAGACTTTTACTTGGGAAAAATTAGATTTTGTTACTGAAGTAAAAGAAGCATTTGGATTGTAAATAAGCTTATTTTTGTTTTACTAGATTTATTGAAGTAATTCGTTATTTTACAAGTGTTTATAATATTCTATCCCAGAATTTAGTCAGTAATTAATAATTTTTGTTAGGAGAGATAAAAGTTTATCACTAAAGCACTAAATTAAATGTGTCTTTAGCTTTTGTTAGTATCAGAAATTGATTCTGGAGTTTTTATTAGTTTTAGTTAAATCAAAAAAGTCCTCAAAATTAATAATAGCAGCCTTCAAATTCATTTTTCTTTACAAAGAAACAAGCATATCTAAAAGTTCTTGTTGTGGAAACATATCGGACTTATCTTTTCTTGTGTTTGTATGTGTCCACATTCCTTTTGTTTTACCGAAAAATGCATTTTCGTTAAATTCAAACCCCTTTGCCCCATGCTTTTTAATTTCTTGAATTAAACCGGCGCGTACATCAATATTATCTCTATCAGCAATGAAAAGTATAAGTTTTCTTAAACTTTCAATTTGTTCATCCGAATAACGGTGCCAAGTCTTAAATTTACGAAAAGGATTAGTTAACTTAACTAATTGTGAAGCATGCGGAACCGTACCTGCGTAAGTTTTGCCATTTTTAATATAACCAAAGTTACACACTTCAATTCCTACAGAATGTTCGTGCATATATTGAGATCCATTCTTTCCCAAGTGCCAGGCATATGCTCCTTCCGGAAAAGCCTGAATTACTCTACCATCATATTCATCACTGTTACCTTTTATAGATTGTCCCCCCATCACAAATTCAGTAGCAATAGTACTACTGTCTCTATCCCAAGCACTAATAACATTGTAGGGGTTATGCCATCCTGCAGTATGATGCAAAAACAAGAATTCCTTTTTTGTAGGACCCACTTTGTATTCTCCTATAGGTAGGAAATGTGTTTCTATAGAAAGCCCTTCATTTGTCTCATAGAATTTTTCACTGGCATCTGTAGATTTTGGCTGCATTTTAGACCAAGTCATAGAACCAACTATTCCATCTGCTAATAAGTCATTATTTGCTTGCCATTTTTTAACTGCTTTTTCTGTGCCAGGGCCAAATATTCCATCAGCTTTCAGCCCTAAAAATGTTTGTAATTGTTTTACTTCAGCACTTCTTGATCCTTTTTTAAGTAACATATTTTATGAGTTTTGATTAAAATATTGAGAGTTAAAAATATATTCAAAATATTTTTTCTCCACTTAATATCCAATTATTGTAAACTTAATGATTTTTAAATCCCTAAACAATAGGTGCTTACACGTATATTAAAAAACTCTATTACTAAAAAATGCAAGTGATTGATTTTTTATTACCCTATTGGGATTTCAGAAAAAGGTTGTAATGTGTAGTAATGTATTGTTCTGAAATAATTAAGTAAAATTCAATAAAAAAATACATAAAAAAAACGCCCCCAAAGTGGAGGCGTTTTTTTTATTAAAACTAAAGTGGAAAGATTTAAATCTGTAAACTTTTGCCACTTTATTAAATATTCTTTTTATTGTTTTACAATATTAGCAGAAGCCACTTGTTTTTTTCCTTGAAAAAAGTAAACTCCCATAATATCGTCTTGATCTTTATAGGCTTTTTCAATTATAATTCTATTCCCTGGTCTACACTTGTTTTGCCCTTTAGTGATTTTTTCAGTAAAATAAATTTGGGTTTCATTTTCTTTATCAAAAACCCAAGTTCCGCTGCAAGGAAAACTAGGATAAAAAATTTGTATTTCGTCTTTAGTATTATAATTTAAAACTACTTGCCAAGTATCTCCATTATCCTGATACCCTTTTCCTTCCCATTTTCCAGGAAGCCAACTTTTTTTAGTGGTATTTGTTTTTACAGTACGCTTGCCTAGTTCCCAAGTACCTTCATACTTATCTCCATTTCCTTTAATAAAAACACCTTCACCATGTTTCTTTCCTTGTTTATAACTTCCAATAAACTTGGAGCCATTACTATATAAGTACTCTCCCTTACCGTGAAACTTTCCGTCTTTCCATTCCCCTTTATAAACATCGCCATCGCTCCATTTATAAGTTCCTAAACCGTTTTTACAGTCTCCTGTACATTGAGAATAGGCAGTTAAGCTAAAAGTGAAAAATAAGAGGATTGTAGCAAATAATTTCATGGGGCTATTTTAAAAAATTTCAAAAACCAAATATAGAAATAAAACCTTAGCCATTTTATCCTTAATTTTGGGTATTATTCCGTTTTAAAATACCTTTTAATTTTATTAGCGCAATTAGATGATATTGTGATCTTTTGCTTTTTGTACCGCTTCAATTTTACTGTGGACCTGCAATTTTTTATAGATGTTCTCTATATGTTTTCTAACCGTACTTGGCGATAAAAATAAATTTTCGGCAATAGCTGTATAACTTAAGCCTTTGCTTAATTGTTCTAATACTTCCACTTCTCTTTTAGATAGAGAAATAATTTCTTGATCTTTTGGATTGGAAATATTTATTGGGTTCCGCAATAATTTTAAGGTTTTTAATGCAATAGAAGGATTCATAGCCGCACCACCATTTAGGGTTTCTAAAATCCCATTGCGCAAATCTTCGGGTTTAATTTCTTTCAGTAAATAACCATCTGCTCCCGCTTTAATCGCATTAAAAATGTTCTCATCATTATCAAAAACAGTAAGCATAATAATCTTTATTTGCGGATACTTCTGTTTTACAATTTGAGTAGTTTCAATACCATTAAGTACTGGCATTTCAATATCCATTAAAATTACATCAATAATATGATTATCCTCCAATTTGGTCAATAAATCACTTCCATTTAAAGAGGTATGCTTAATAGAAATATCATCGAAAAAAGAAAGCTTTTCCTTAATTGCTGCAATAAGAAATGAATTATCGTCTACTATGGCAACTTTTATAATCATAGTAATTTGTTAGTTAAATAAAGATACTCAAAAATACTTTTATTCATTTTAATATCAAATAAGGCAATTAACATATAAATTTAATCCTTACTTTCAGGAATAGCTACCCTAATGGTGGTGCCCTTTTTTTCTTCGGATATAATATCGATACTGCCTTTTAAATCTCTTGCACGTTTTTTCATGTTAATAATTCCGTTTCCTAACTCTATTTTATCTTCAGCAAAACCAATTCCATTATCTGAAATATTAATATGAAAACCGTTGCTTTCTGAAATCTTAACTTCTACCTCTGAAGCATTTGCATATTTAATTGCATTGTTTACCCCTTCCTGAATAATGCGATAAATATTCATCCCTTGTACAGAAGTAAAAGTGTTTTCTTGCGATACTTCCTTGGCTATTAAAAACGAAAATTTTGTTTCTTCTGAAGCGATTTTTGCATTATCAATAAAATTAGTAATCCTAGATTGAAGGTCTTCAAAAGTGATGCTACTTTTGTTCATAGCCCAAATCGTATCCCGAAGTTCATAAATAGTTTGGGTAGTAAAAGAGCTAATTCCTTGTAATTTATCCGAAAGTTTTTCGCCCATATCTTTAAATCCATACTTTAGATTATCGATACTAGATATAATAAAAGTAAGTTGAGAGCCTATATTGTCATGTAAATCTCTTGAAATTCTTAAACGTTGTTCCTGCAATCTGTTTTGAATTTCAATTCTTGCCAATGCAGTTTTTAATTCGCTCTCTTTTTGGAGTTGTTGGTTCTTTAACTTTTGTTGATTATACACTAAATAGCCAATTAAACCAAGAATTAAAGCCAAACCAAGAGATCCATAGATAACATAGTTTTTCTTCCTTACTTCTAATTCTTTTTCGGCTAGTTGTGCTCGCTGTTGTAGAATTTCCTTTTCTTTTTTTTCGGTTTCAAATTCAATAGTAAGCGATGCAATTTCCTTTTCTACATTTAAACTTGTAATACTATCCTTAATTAGGATGTACTCTTCATAATAGTAAAAAGCAGAATCTACAATATTGAGTTTTTTAAAAGCCTCAGCAATATTTTTGTAATTATACTGGATTAAAAATTTGTATTCTTTTTTTGAAGCAATTCGATTTGACTTTTTAAACATTTCAATTGCTTTATAATACTTTTCTTCATTTAAATAAACCTCCGCAATTTGTGTGATATTTTCTGAAATACCAATAGAATCGTTTAATTCTATTCTTTTATCTATAGATTTTTCAAATTGTATTAATGCTCTTTTATAGTCCTTTTTAAGAAAATAAACACCTCCTATATTACTCTCGCTATAAGGAATATCAAAATGATCACCTTGTTTTTCCTTTATTACTAAACTTTTCTTATAAAAATATAATGCGCTGTCTAGCTCATTATTCATTTCTTTTAAAACTCCATAATTATTGTATAAATCTTTTAAAACATCTTCATCCTTATATAACTCTGCCAGTTTTTTCCCTTTTTGCATATAAAAATGAGCCTTTTTAAAATCTCGCCGTTTCATTTGGTAACCCAATTCTCCATAGTTAAAAGCTATTTTTGAATATAGTTCTAAAGTTTCATAAAGATTAATTGCTTCTAAAACTAAACTTACATTTTCTTTATAGTTCCCTTGATAATAAAATACCACAGATAATTTTGCCAAAGCATCTGCTTTCCCTTTGACATAATTTAATGAATCTGAATCCTTTATATTTTTCTGAAAAAGATGAACTAAGGAATCTTGGGAAATGGAAACATTCTGAATAGTAATACCATTAATAGAGTCAATTAATCTTTTTTCTTGGGAAAATCCAATTCTAAAAAAAATTACTAAAAATAAAATCGAAATTAATTTTTTGACCTTCATTTTTTTAAACTTATCGACATAAATATAATTAAAGCAATTTAATCTCAGGTTGTACTCTTAAGGATTCCTCTAAATTGAATTTTAAAAAGTTATAATTCATCAATCCTTTTTCTCTATATTTTATTTGGGATTTATGAATTGATATTGCTTTGCGAAGAATTATCTCTCTGTGTAAATAACTGTTTTTTAACTCTTTATTTTGCTTAAAAAAGCACAAAAACACTCCTATAAAAAAACTAATAAAAAGAATTAATAATAACTGTATAATTATCATAAAACTGGAATTTATAATAAATGTTGTTTTTATTTTAGTGTAAGATTATAAATCGATACGAACCGTATGAATTACCTTTCCTTTAGGACCTTTTTCACGGCCCGTAAAATAAACTGCATTTGTAGTAAACATCGCTGGAAAACTACCCATAGGATAAAACTCACTACCATCTAAAGCTATTACATTACTCATTTTTTGCTCATTGGTATTTATTCTACAAACCATGCTTTCCAAAAACACCTCGTTTAATTTTTTCACAGTTGTGGTTGTAATTGTAGTTTTAACACCTCCTCCACTAAAACTTGATGAACTTGTTGTTACTACTGCGTCTGTAGAGAACTCAACGGGTTGTAGATTAATTACCCATATTAAATCATCTCCCTTCATCATGTATTGATAATTTTGGATACCAAGCTTACCATCTTTTCCAACAGGAAGTAAATAAAATGCTTTTAAATCCCCTTTTGGTGATATTTGTAAAGCATAGGCTTCTAAATAATTATGGCCAATCACCAAATTATCTCCATTTGGTAAATCCATCACTTCTTCAAAATTATTATAAAATGCATTTACTTTAAATTTTGTTTTTTCACCACTTGCACCAACTAATTTGTTTGTTAATTCTTCTTCTGTAAATAAACTTATATATTGTAATTCTCCATCCTTAACTTTCGCTATTTGAAATGCTGTTATCTTTTTTAATTGAAAGTTTCTATACCAACCATCAAAGCCTTCTTTACCTCTTCCTAAAACATAAGTGGATTCTTGACCATTTAAAATTGTATAATCACCCCATAGTAATTTACTTTTAAAAGAAACCGAGTCTACTAGTTTTCGTTGGTCATTAAACCGCATTAATGTAAAATGATCTTTTTTATCTTTCCAAAGTAAATGTTTTAGAGATTTTATGGTGGTTGGACCATTTAATGGTGCAAATAAAGAACATAGGTTGTCGTCTTGACCTAATCCAGAGGCAACTGTTAAAGCTGTATAAGGCAAATGATAAATGTCGTATTGCATTTCATCGAAATTCATACCATTCATAGCAAGTACCGCTACTCTATTGGAAGAAAACTCTTGATCTTTTGTAAGTCGGACTTTTTCGGTTATAACACCCGAAGCAATCAAAGTAGCATCTGCAGGCATAAATAAAGGATTACCATATTTTTCTAGATCTCTATAAAAACCATACTCTGTAGCCAAAGCATCAATGTCACTTAAACTTTTAAATCCTCCAGGGGTTACTCTCCATATATCTCCTGTTTTAGGTTTAATAGACTCCTCTTCATCAAAACTCATACCCGTATAAACTCCTAAGGTATAGTATTTAATCATTCTACCTCGTTTTAACTTCATACCAGACCCAAAAGCCCTTCCTGCTTTTAACCATTTTCCTTCTGAAGAACTTATTTTTTCTACCTCTGATTTTGGCATATACCAAGGAAAATCACTGGAAGCCTGATCTTTATCAATAAATTTATCTTCTACAGAAGATGCTTCACCAGCAAAACTTAAATCGTATTGTTCTACTTGTGCACCTTCTGACTTAGTAGAGGAAACATATATTACTTTAATAGCGTCTCCAACAATAAAAGTCCCTCCATAACTACCACTTTTAGAGTTTTTTGTTAACTCTACGGATGCTCTTTTAGAAATTTTTAAATCTTGAGCAATTATTGTAGTACTTACTAATAATAGCACATAAGAAATATTTTTTATTGCTTTCATAATCAAAGGTTTAGTAATTAAATAAATTTAATGAATTATTTAAGAATTTACAATAGGGCATTTGACGTATAAAAAAACCGAGAGAAAACTTAATGTAAACTCCCGGTTTCCGAGTAAAAACCTCAACTCTGAGATTTTCTTAATAAATTGAAAAAAGATTAGTTAATATTAGCTTTAAAACTACCGCTTGTAACCATTTTAGAACTTTGATCATCCCCATTATATCCTTCAAAAGAAAAAGTTCCTTCTAGTACACCATCCGCTTCAGAAGTTATATTAATTACTCCTGCTTGCAATCCACCTACCATAGAAGTTACTCCATTAGATGTCCAAGCAGCTATTGGTGATGCTGTTCCATACATAATCATATTCGGATTTGTTAAATCGTCTCCAGTGGTGTAAGTACCAGGTCCATTATAATTAATAATTGAAAAATTAATAAATGCACCACTATTGGTACTTCCTTGTGCAGAAGCAATAGTCATCCCATTATTGGTACTCACTGTAGCCCCAATTAAAGAAGCAGGGTCTGTAGAGGCTTCAAAACCAGATCCAGCTACTGTTGCGGTATAAAATTCTGATCCGCCATTGTTTCCATCCCCATTATCATCATTTTCATTGTTGTTGTCATCATCACTACTGCAACCAGTAAAAACTACTGCTAAGCATAGTAACGAAATGTAAAGTGTTTGTTTAATTGTTTTCATCAGTTGAGTTTTTAAGAATTAATACAATACAAAAATGCATCAATACTCAACTATGTACAATAGGGCAATTGCCCTATTCTTAGAATTTTAAGTGAGATATTTTATTCTGAAGGCTATTAATTTTAAAACCTAAATCTTTTAAAAACTTCTGATGAGCCTTGCTTTCTGAATGAAATGGTTTGTGTGATAATCCCGTTTGAATTATTCCTATTTCTTTTTGTAGTTGTCTTGTTTCATCAGCAATCCAAACTTCAGAAAAAGCATTCCAAATTAAAGATATTGCAGTTTTATTAGGATGGATCATATCTTCCTTATAAAAACGATAATCTCTTAATTCGTCCATCATAATTTCATAAGAAGGAAACACTTCGACTTGACTCAGGGACCTTTCCTTTTTTGATGCTTCATCAACAACACTTTGCAAACCCGAAATTAAATGCGCCTTACTTCTGTTATTCTCCACAAAACCATCTTTTAAATGACGTACAGGAGAAATAGTTGTAATAAAATTAACTTTAGGATTAATATCTTTAATAAGTGAAATTGTATTTCTAATAGAAACAGCTACCTCATCAACCGATAATAATTCTTTTGTAAATTTTATCTGTGGAATTTTATGACAGTTTGCTACCAAACTATTGGACGCTATGTTGCGATATACCCAAGAAGTTCCAAAAGTGAAAACAATGTGAGTCGCTGACTTAATATAACTTAATAATTGTGATCTCTTTTTATTTAATGAATTTAGAAATTTCTCTTTATCTGAAGATGAAAGAGAAGAATGAACTAAAAAACAATGCCACTGCTCATTATAATAGAAAATATCATCTTCGGTAAAAGGAACCTCTTTTATTGCTCTTGAAATTAAATTCTCAATGGCTGTTGGTTGGAATAAAATCCCAAATGGATTTTGAAGGTTTCGAAACTTATAATACTCTAATTTATCGCCTATATTCTCTACAAAACAAGAACCCAACAATAAAATCTTAGACTTATAATCTATCTGATTTTCTTGTGGAGATAAAGGTATATTGGTTTGTAGTTTCATTTATTTTATATAACTTTCTGCTTTAATTAAAGCTTCTTTAATTCCTTCTGGGTTTTTACCACCTGCTGTAGCGAAGAAGGCTTGGCCACCACCACCTCCTTGGATATATTTTCCTAATTCTCTAATTATTTTACCTGCATCTAATTGTTTTTCAGTGACTAAGTTTTTAGAAATATAACAGGTTAAAAATGCCTTTCCCTTAGATTCAGTTCCAATTACTAAAAATAAATTTTCAATTTTATTTCCTAAATCATTTGCTAAATCTTTTACGCTATTTTGATCTAAATCCAATTTTTTAGCTAAAAAGTTAACACCATTTATCAATACCGTTTCACCTACCAATCCAGCAGCAGCACCTTTAGCTTTTTCTTTTAATAATTGATCCACTTGTTTTTTAAGTTTATTGTTTTCTTCAATGATACTTAAAACTGTTTCCGCTGGCTTTTTAGAATTTTTTACCAAATCTTTTATTTGGAATAATGCTCTATTATTCTCAGAAAATTGGATTTTCATTGCGTCTCCTGTAATTGCTTCAATTCTTCTAATTCCAGAAGCAATTGCACTTTCTGTTTGAATTCTAAAATACCATAAATCACTCGTATTTTGTACGTGAGTACCTCCACAAAGTTCAACAGACTTCCCAAATTGGATGGCTCTTACGGTATCCCCATATTTTTCACCAAATAAGGCCATAGCACCTTTTTCTTCGGCGGTTGCCTTTGGAATATTTCTAAACTCCTGTAATGGTAATTTATTTTCAATTCTAGCATTTACAAAATCTTCTACATAGGTAAGCTCATCCACAGTTAATTTTGAAAAATGAGAAAAATCGAATCGCAAATGTTTTGAATGTACAGCAGATCCTTTTTGTTCTACATGCTCTCCTAAAATTTCTCTTAAAGCTTGGTGTAATAAGTGTGTAGCAGTATGATTACAAGCGGTTCTAAATCGCTGTTTTTCATCTACTACTACATTAAAAAATTCTGTAGGATTTTTTGGAAGTGTTTTTGCAAAATGAATTATTAAATTGTTCTCTTTTTTAGTATCTACGATATAAACAGTACTTCCATCACTTTTTTCTAAATAGCCTTTATCGCCAACTTGACCTCCTCCTTCAGGATAAAAAGGGGTCATATTGAATACAAGTTGGTACATATCTCCATCTTTTTTTGAAGTAACTTTTCGGTACCTAGTTATTTTTATTTTTGCTGATAATGTATCGTATCCTATAAATTCTTCTTCATCATCATCTTCGTATAAAATTACCCAATCATCGGTTTCTACAACAGAAGCAGCCTTAGATCTGGCTTTTTGTTTTTTTAATTCAACTTCAAATTCTTCTAAATTTATCGTCATTTCTTTTTCAGAAAGAATTAACGCGGTTAAATCGATTGGGAAACCATAGGTGTCAAATAATTCGAATGCTTTATTACCTGAAACTTCAGCACCTTGTGTGCTTTTAATAATTCCTTCTAATAATCCCAATCCTTGATCTAATGTTCTTAAAAAAGAATTTTCTTCTTCTTTTATAACATTGGTAATAAGTTGTCTTTCTCTTTTTAGCTCAGGAAAATAATCACCCATTTGTTTGGCTAGTACAACAATCAGTTTAAAAATAAAAGGTTCTTTAGTATCTAAAAAAGTAAAGCCATAACGAACAGCACGACGCAATATCCTTCTAATCACATAACCAGCACCAGTATTTGAAGGTAGTTGACCATCTGCAATAGAAAAGGCAACAGCACGCACATGGTCTGCTATTACTCTAATTGCAATATCAATCTTTTCGTTTTTACCATATTTATTATTAGTAATGGTTTCGATCTCACGAATAAGCGGTGTAAAAACATCTGTATCGTAATTACTTTTTACGTTTTGCATTACCATACAAAGGCGTTCAAAGCCCATTCCAGTATCAATATGCTGTGAAGGAAGGTCTTCTAAATCCCCGTTTGCTTTTCGGTTAAATTGCATAAAAACCAAATTCCAGATCTCTACGACTTGAGGATGGTCTTTATTAATCAATTCAATCCCAGGAATTTTAGCTTTTTCTGCTTCAGATCTAATATCTACATGGATTTCACTACAAGGACCACAAGGACCTTGTTTACCCATCTCCCAGAAATTATCGTCTCGGTTTCCATTTACTATTCTATCTTCTGGAATGAGGTTTTTCCATAAGCCATAAGCTTCTGTATCTCGTTCTAAGCCGTCTGTTTTATCCCCTTCAAAAATGGTAACATATAATAGATCTTTATCTATTTTTAATTCTTCGGTTAAAAACTCCCAAGCCCAAGCGATTGCTTCTTTTTTAAAATAATCGCCAAAACTCCAATTTCCGAGCATTTCGAACATCGTATGGTGATAGGTATCTTTACCAACTTCTTCTAAATCATTGTGTTTTCCAGAAACACGTAAACATTTTTGGGAATCAGTAACTCGCTTATTTGTTGCTTTTTTCTGACCTAAAAAGTATTCTTTAAAAGGAACCATCCCTGCATTTACAAACATTAGGGTTGGATCATCCTTAAGAACCATTGGAGCTGAGTCTACAATGGCATGAGATTTTGATTTATAAAAATTTAAAAATTTGGAACGTATTTCCTTAGATGTCATAAGTTAATTATTTAATAAAAAGGCTGTATTAGGCAAAGGTCTATACAATTTCTATATTTGTGGTTCGTTTGCAAATAGTAATTACTATCCCCAATGGGCAAAAATAAGATTTTTTAACGTATGTCTAAAGTAAAATATTACTACGATAGTGACACTTTATCCTATCGCAAAATTGAACATAAAAAAGGAAGAAAAACTAAGATTTTCTCGCTTAGTATATTGGGCATGCTATTAAGTGGTTTTCTTTTATTAATAGTTTATTTAAACTTACCCTTTTTAGAAACCCCAAAAGAAAAAGCTTTAAAGAGAGAAATGACTAATTTGCAGTTGCAATTTCAGCTCATTAACAAAAAAATGAACGAAGCGGAAACGGTTCTTTCAGAAATTGAAGATCGTGACAATAGCATCTATAGAGTTTATTTTGAAGCAGATCCAATTTCTAATGAACAAAGAAATGCTGGTTTTGGTGGAGTTAACAGATATAAAGATTTAGAAGGTTTTGACAATTCAAAATTAATAGTTTCTACAAGCAAACGACTAGATATATTAACCAAACAAATTGTGGTACAATCTAAGTCCTTAGATGAAATCGCAATTCTTGCTGAAGAGAAAGAAAAATTACTTGCCGCAATTCCTTCCATACAACCTGTTAATAATGAAGACTTAACAAGAATGGCATCCGGCTTTGGTTATCGATCAGATCCATTTACCAAAGCTAGAAAATTTCATTGGGGAATGGATTTTACCGCACCTCGTGGTACGCCTATTTATGCCTCTGGAGACGGTGTTATAAAAAGAGTAGATAGAAGATCTTCTGGTTATGGAAGACATATTAGAATAGATCATGGTTTTGGCTATGTTAGTTTATATGCTCATTTATACAAATACAATGTTAAAAAAGGACAAAAAGTAAAACGTGGAGATCTTATAGGATTTGTTGGTAGTACAGGTCGCTCACAAGCACCTCATTTACATTATGAGATTTCTAAAGACGGGAAACGCGTAAACCCTCTTAACTTTTACTACGGAAACTTAAATGCTAGTGAGTTTGCTGAATTGCTTAAAAAAGCAGAATTAGAAAATCAATCCTTAGACTAATGCATATAGATTTACCTGAAAAACGTTATTATGGAATTGGAGAAGTCGCAAAAGCCTTTTCGGTAAATACCTCCTTAATTCGTTTTTGGGAAAAAGAATTTGACGTTTTAAAACCTAAAAAAAATGCCAAAGGAGATCGGAAATTTACTCCAGCAGACATAAAAAACCTGGAGTTAATTTATTATTTGGTAAAAGAACGAGGTTTTACTTTAGATGGCGCTAAAACACATCTAAAAGAAAACAAGCATAAAACACTTAGTCATTTTGAGATTATCAGAAAACTGGAAACAGTAAAATCTGAATTATTAAAAATTAAAGATCACCTTTAAAACCTTATTTCTTTCTAAAGTAAACGGTTACTGGCACTCCATTAAAGTCAAATTTTTCCCTTAATTTATTTTCGATAAAACGTTTATAAGGATCCCTAACATATTGTGGCAAATTTGCAAAAAAGGCAAAACTTGGATAAGCCGTCGGTATTTGAGTAATATATTTAATCTTTACATATTTCCCTTTATAAGCTGGAGGAGGATAAGCTTCTATTAGCGGCAATAATGTATCGTTAAGCACACTAGTTTTAATACGATTACTTCTTCTTTTATAAACCTCTACAGCCGTTTCGATGGCCTTAAAAATACGTTGTTTGGTTAAAACAGAGATAAAAACAACAGGCACATCTGTAAATGGCTCACATTGTTCTCGTATTACTTTCTCATATTCTTTAACACTTTTATGATCTTTTTCTACTAAATCCCATTTGTTTACTAAAATAACAACTCCTTTATTATTTTTATGAGCTAACCAAAATATATTCTGTACTTGCCCATCAAAACCACGAGTTGCATCTAGAACTAAAAGCATCACATCACAATGTTCAATTGCACGTATACTACGCATCACCGAATAAAATTCAAGATCTTCTTTAACTTTACCTTTCTTTCGTATTCCTGCAGTATCTACTAAATTAAACTCAAAGCCAAAGCGATTATATGGAGTATCCATACTATCTCTAGTGGTTCCAGCTATATCTGTAACAATATAGCGATCTTCTCCAACCAAGGCATTTATAAAAGATGATTTTCCAGCATTAGGTCTCCCTACCACTGCAAAACGAGGTAAATCGGTAACTTCCTCTTCTTCCTCTTCTGGTAAAACTTTTACAAGATCATCTAATAAATCTCCAGTACCACTACCGTTAATACTAGAAAGGGTATAATATTTATCGTATCCTAAAGAGTAAAACTCCACAGCATCGTCTGTACGTTTTGAACTATCAACTTTATTAACAACAAGAAAAACTGGTTTTGAAGATTTTCTAAGAAGGTTAGTTACTACTTCATCCATTCCTGTAACACCGCTTACTACATCGGTCATAAATATAATAGCATCTGCCTCCTCTATAGCCAATTCTACCTGTTTGTCTATTTCAGATTCAAATATATCATCACTACCAAGTACATAACCTCCCGTATCGATTAAAGAGAATTCTTTCCCATTCCAATCGCTTTTACCGTAATGTCTATCACGCGTAACTCCACTTACTGCATCTACAATCGCTTCTCTACGTTGTATTAATCTATTAAATAAAGTAGATTTTCCTACATTTGGTCTTCCTACTATGGCAACTATACTCATAACTTTTTAATTGGCTGCAAATGTACTGTTTACTATTTGAAGAAAAAACTCTAAATTGATCCCCTTTAATATAAATATATGAGTTTAGAAAATGAGATATTATTGCGACCTCGATTTAAAATTGAGATAGACCAAAACAACGAAAATGCTCTAAAAACCATTGAAAACAGTAAGGAATCTCAAAAAGACTTTATCATTTCTAGAATAGATAATCATGTATTTATTAGAATTCCAAAACAGAAACAACACTTTTGGTCTCCACAATTACATTTAGAAATTGATGAAATAAATGCTACAAAGAGTGAAATGAAAGGGCTTTTTGGTCCAAAACCTTCTGTTTGGACTATGTTTATGTTTTTTCATTTTGTAGTAATTGTATTGTTTATTGGTTTTGGGTCTTGGGCTTATTCAAATTGGTCATTAAACAATCCTTTCGGAATACAATTAGGACTAATGATATTTATGATTTTAGTATGGATTGCTCTTTATTTTTCAGGAAGAATGGGAAAAGCCAAAGGTAAAGAGGAAATCAAACAATTATGTTCTTTTCTTGAAAACACACTAGATTTAAAAGAAACTAAAGAAAAGGAAGATTGTGTTTAATTTTAGGACACTGAGTGTTCCGCCATTGCGGAATGTATCGAAGTGTCAATTAAAATTAATTACTGATTATACCCAAATCGTTTTAATTGACGATCATTACTCCTCCAGTTTTTATTCACTTTTGCATATAATTCCATATGAACTTGTTTTCCAAAGAATTTTTCTAAATCCTTTCTAGCCTCCACTCCTACTCTTTTTATAGCAGATCCTTTATGACCAATAATGATTCCTTTTTGAGTCTCACGCTCTACCATAATCACGCTACGCATGCGAATGATATTTTCTTCTTCGAAAAACTCTTCGGTATCAATTTCTACTGAATATGGAATTTCTTTCTTATAATGCATCAAGATTTTTTCACGAATGATTTCATTTACAAAAAAACGTTCTGGTTTGTCTGTTAATTGATCTTTAGGATAAAAGGCAGGGGACTCTGGAAGTAGTTCTACGATACGTTGAAACACCTCGGGAACGCCAAAGTTTTCTAATGCTGATATTGCAAATACTTGTGCATTGGGCACTTTATTTTGCCAAAGTTCTAGAGCTTCAGCAAGCAATTCTTCATTTCCTTTATCAATTTTATTTATCAGTAGTAAAACTGGAATCTTTGAAGAAGTTATCTTGTTAAAAAACGCTTCGTCTTTTAATTCTTTTTCTCCTAATTCAACCAAATACAATAGCACATCAGCATCTTCAAAAGCAGATTTTACAAAACCCATCATGCTTTCTTGTAATTGATATGCAGGCTTAATAATACCTGGGGTATCACTTAAAATCATTTGAAAGTCTTCCCCATTTACAATCCCTAAAATACGATGACGCGTCGTTTGTGCTTTAGAAGTAATAATAGAAAGCCGTTCTCCAACAAAAGCATTCATCAAGGTGCTTTTTCCAACATTTGGGTTTCCGATAATATTTACAAATCCAGCTTTATGAGTCATATTATTTTTTTTGCAAAGATAAGCTAAACGCTCTTTTCTGGATAGATTTCCCGCCATATATTACTGATTATAAGAGCGAAAATTTTAGATTTTTATTTTTCATCTAAAATTCCATTAGCTTTGTAAGAATCATATATTTAAAATAGGACTAGAAATATCATTAGTTTCAGGATCCATAAAATAGTTGCTTATTCACTTAAAATAGATAGGTTATGAGATACACAGTTTCTAATACGATTGATAAACCTTTAGAAGAGGTGATTGAAAAATTTACCGATTCAGAAGGAGTAAAACACTGGATGGAAGGGTTTCAAAAAATGGAACACATTTCCGGAACACCTGGGGAACTAGGTGCCAAAACCAATTTTTATTTTCTTCATAAGAAAAAAGAAATGAAACTATTGGAAACTATTTTAGAACAAAATTTACCCCGTCAAATTAAATTTTCTTATGAAAGCTCTATGGGGTATAATGAAGTAGAAATGGTATTTGAAAAATTAACTGAAAACAGTGTGTCACAAACCAATAACAGCTATTTTGAATTTAATGGCTTTATGAAAATTATGGGGTTTTTCGCGAAAGGAATGTTCAAAAAACAATCTTTAAAATTTATGACTGCTTTTAAAAATTATGTAGAACAATAAGGACATAAAATAGTAAGCTGTAATAAAAATTAGCCCAATCCAATAAAGTATATGAATCAAAAAAAAATCCCTTGGCATTTTCTCTTACTACTTATTTTAGCTGGAGAATCTGTATTTATTCTTCCATTTGTTCTTTCTAGAGTATTTAGACCAACAGTTCTTGAAGTATTTGGTTTGGATAACTTACAATTGGGTATTTGTTTTTCTATCTATGGAATTGTAGCCTTAGTTTCTTACCTTTTTGGAGGCCCACTGGCTGATAAATATCCACCTAGAAAATTAATTTCGGTTGCGCTATGGATGACTGCATTGGGTGGATTAATCTATGCAACATTTCCTAGTTATTCCATATTAAAAATACTTTATGGATATTGGGGTTTTACGACCATTTTTTTATTTTGGGCTCCAATGATTAAAGCTACTCGTTTATGGGGCGGTTCTACATCACAAGGCAAAGCATTTGGGTTTTTAGATGGCGGTCGCGGATTAGTAGGCGCACTTTTTGGAGCTATGGGCGTATTCATTTTTTCCATATTTATTGGTTCAGAAGCAATAGAGGCAAGTGTTTCTGAAAGTAAATTAGCTTTTAAACAGGTTGTTATAGTATCCTCTTCGATAGTTGCATTCGTTGGAATTTTGACTTGGTTGTTTTTACGATTGGATCGAAAAACAGAGGAAGAAATCATTTTAGAAAAAATAAGTATTTCGCAGATAAAAGAAGTTTTGCGTTTGCCCTCTGTTGGTTTGTTAATGATTATCATTCTTTGTGCCTATGTAGGCTATAAAATCACTGATGTATTTTCGCTTTACGCTAAAGAGGTGATGTTATATAACCAAGTTCAAGCAGCGCAAGTAGGAACATTTTTGTTATTTATACGTCCCATCATTGGAATCTCCATTGGGTTTTTAGCAGATCGTACCCAAACCACATTTTGGCTACTCATTAGTTTTGTTATTTCCTTCTTCGGAGCATTGTTATTTGCTACAGGAATAATATCAGATTCTACTACTGCTTTATTTTTTATTTCCATATTAATTGTAGCGAGTGGAGTTTATGCGGTTCGTTCCTTATACTTTGCAGTTATGGAGCAGGGCAAAATACCACTTGTACTTACCGGAACAGCTGTAGGCCTTATTTCCCTTATTGGTTACACTCCAGATATTTTTGCAGGACCCGCAATGGGATATCTCCTAGACAACTCACCAGGCGTTGAGGGGCATCAACATGTGTTTTGGATGTTGGCTTTATTTTCCTTAATAGGAATTATTGCTGCTTGGTATTATCATCACTTATTTAAAAAAAAATGATATGAAAAAATTAATTTATTTATCTCTAGTTCTTTGTCTTATATCCATGACAATAAAAGCGCAAAATACTAATGAGAAGTATAGCGAAAACGTACAATCTTTAGATAGTACAATTTCGACCCTATATGCCGTAATATCTGGTGAAAAAGGCCAAGAAAGAGATTGGGAGCTGATGAAATATTTATTTCATCCAGATGCCAAGTTAATTCCTTCTGGTAAAAACAAGGAAGGTATTTATAAAGCACGTTATATGACGGTACAGGATTATATTGACAGTTCAGGAAAATGGCTTGTAGAAAATGGTTTCTTTGAAAAGGAAATACATCGATCTGTAAATACATATGGAAATATCACACAAGTATTTAGCACTTATGAATCCTTTAAAAGTGAGACAGACAAAGCTCCTTTTATGAGAGGGATTAATAGCATTCAATTATTAAATGATGGGGAACGATGGTGGATAATGAATATTTATTGGACTCAGGAAACAGAAGAAAATCCAATTCCAAAAGAGTATTTACCAGATAATAATTAGAAAGGAATAGTAAGAGATAGAGAATAATTATTAGTTTTCTCAAAGACACCAATGGAAACTGTTTCTTTTTTTAAAGCTAATTCCGCTTTTCGCTTATTACTCTCAGCTGAAATAAAGAAAGGGATACTTACAAGTGTTGATAAGCTTCCAATTATTAAAAGTGAAGAAGCCCCAGCGGAAGGGACACCCCAATCCATTCCTTCTTCTTCAGTCTTTGCTAATATAAATCCCCCTGTAAATAATGCTACCCCTGAACCTAATAATATCCATGCAGCAGTTTTTTGTTTCTTGTTTTTTTTTAAATACATATAATTTAATTCATGGGGCAGTTTGTTATATGAGTTATCAATTTCTTGTCCTTGAACTAATAATGGGGTGAACATTAGAAAGCACAAAACAATTGCAATCTGTTTAATTATTTTTGTTTTCATAATAATGAGTTTTTAGAATTCTGTTAAACAATATTGTATTACTTTTTTGTTAGTTTGAAATCATATAAAATGAAAAATTCTGACACGTTTAACACTTCCTAATTCAAGTTTACAAAGCAATCATTATTATTTATGGAATTGTAGGAAATCTAGAAATTACGTATAAATTCTATTTGACTTTTATAACTTTCAATACTACCATTGATTATAATTTTCTCTCTTTTTGATGCTATCAAGGCTCCCGCACCACCACCTGCTAAGCCCAATAAAACTCCATATATTAATGCTTTTTCCCCTTTTTTTTGACCTTCAACAGTGTATGTGCCAATAGGCCACCCGGCAACAACTGTTTTATCAGGATCATCTCCACTTACAATGCCTATTATCGCGCCTGTAGCAAGTCCTGTTAGACTACCAATTAAAATTCCTTTACCAATTTTTCCTTTTCTTCTAATTTTAATTATATTAATTTTAGAAGCGTCAATAGTAATTTCTTTTGAATGTTTATCCATTATTAATAGAGATTCATCATTCACTTCATATAAAGTGCCTTTAATTATTTTTGAATTATTCACATTTGAAATCCAGACTTTATGAGCTTTGTTTTTTGAATTTTGTGATTGTAGTCTTGGCGAAAATAATAGGAGTAATCCCAATAGTATTACTAATTTTGTTTTCATAATAATGAGTTTTAAGAAGTCTGTTAACTATATTGAATTACTGTTTTTTTTTAGTTTGAAATCAAAGGTTAATGATAAACTGGGACAGATATTACTCTTTCTAATTATTACAAGTTTTAAAGATAGTTAAAGAGATGACAACGAACAAACTTTATGTCCTGACTGTTAGTGCCTTATACTTAATAAAAGTAGAACCCTTGTGTTTTTTTATAGTTTTCTTGTAGTAGAAGCCCACCTCATAGGCCTTGTAAGTTGGATAAACTCACTTAGCTCGTTAAATCAGAATAAATAAACCAGTAACTAAATCGGATTTGTAATTCTATGGGTAGAATACAATATAGGTATTGATTTTTACGGGAACTGGATTCATTTCCTTGCTCCGCAAGAAAAAGGATCAGAATGGGAAGCTTGCCCACAAAAAAACCAGATACTTTCGTATCTGGTTTTCTTAGTAGCGGGAACTGGACTCGAACCAGTGACCTTTGGGTTATGAGCCCAACGAGCTACCTACTGCTCTATCCCGCGATATAATCTAAAACAATTTACTTAGCTTTTAACTTTCGGCTCATAATACCGACCAAATTATTTCCGAGTGCAAATATACAATGCTTTTCTTTGTTTGCAACTATTTAAATGAAATTTTATATCTTCACATTCAAGAAATATTTAAACAACACCACATCTAAATTAACCAAGTGAACAAACGCAAACGTATTTCACTGATTGTCATTGGAATAATAGTTACTATTGTAATTATCTTTAGCCTGTTTGCTAATTCTATAGCAAAAAATAAAATTGAAGCATTATTAAAAAACAACATCCCTGATCATATAGAGAACTCCTATAAGAGTATTTCGGTGAATGTTTTGGGCGGATCCATCTCTTTTAAGGATCTAAACTTGTTAATTAAAGTAAAAGACACTTCATTAATACGAGCTAATATTAAGATGGAATCGTTTACCATTGGTGGACTTAGTTATTGGGATTATTTATTTAATGATGAAATCCATATTGGAAAATTAAAATTTGATGCTTTACAATTAACTTATTATAAGGATCATAAAAACCAAGCTAAAGATTCTACCATTAAGGACAAACCTTTTAAATTACCAAAGCCAATTATTATTGATAAAATAAATTTTAAAAACTCTAGGGTTTCAATTTTTGAAAACTCAAAAGACTCCACTTTACTTAGTTCAAAAATCATTAATTTGGACATCAATGATATTCTTTTAAATGAAAATACACTCTCCAATAGAATTCCAATAGACTATGGAGATATTTTAATAAAAACAGAAGATATTTTCTTCAAAGTTGGGATTTATGAAAATTTAAATATTGCCCAAATTGAAATTGAAAATAATAACATATCTATTAAAGACATTCTTCTAAAAACTAAATATTCTAAAACAGAGCTTTCAAAAATTATTACCAAAGAAAGAGACCATATAGATGTAAATATTGGAGAGTTAAAAATTAATCCTATTAATTTTGGATTTGAAAACGACACCCTATTTATCAACTCCAAATTAATTACAATAAATAACCCAGATGCTGCTTTTTATAGAGATAAATTAGTTAGAGATGACTTAAAAGTAAAAAAACTATATAGCAAGTCAATTAGAGAATTACCTATTAAATTAACTGTGGATTCCATTGCAATTAGTAACGGAAAAGTAGCATATAGTGAAAAGGTGCATGCAGAAAATCCAGCAGGAACATTAATCTTAAGTGATCTTAATGGAGGTATCACTAATTTAAGCAACACTTATTCATCCCCTAAAAAAACCACTATTAACGTAGACGGTATTTTTATGAATGATACACCAATGAATGCTAGCTGGAGTTTTGATATCAATCAAACAAATGATGCTTTTACATTTAAGGGGCATTTAGGAAAACTAGAAGCATCAGATATGAATGCATTTATTACCCCTTTAATAAATGCGGAATTAGAAGGTGATATTTTTGAAACATATTTTGAAATAACTGGAGATTTTAACCAGTCTATCATTCATTTAAGTCAAAATTATGATAGTATTAAGCTGGATTTATTAAATAAAAAAAGAAAGAAAATGAAAACTCTTTCTGAAATTGCGAATGTATTTATCAATGATGACAGTCAAGTAGGAGATGATGTATTTCATAATGTAACTGCAAATGCATCTCGAGATAAAACCAAGTCCTTTTTTAATTATTTGGCGAGAAATTTAAAGGCCAGTCTTTTAATTATGTTTACAAAAAAGAATAAAACTGAAAAGCAGAAAACTAATAAACACAAAGACAGAAAAAAGGCTAACTAAACTTTTCTAAATCTTCTGTAACAACCCCCCAGTTTTCCATGAGTTGTTCTAATTCTTTTTTCTTTTCTTGGTATCCTTCAAAAAAGTTAGGCTTCGCTATGGTTTTATCATAATTAATGGAAAGCTCAAGGTCTATTTCCTTAATTTCTTTTTCAAATTTAGTAATTGAAGCTTCGATTTTACTAAGTTTATTTTGAAGAGATTTTACTTTTTTCTGATTTTTATATACTTCTTTATTGGAAGATGTTTTTTTATTATTTTCTGAATTTACTTTCGTTCTCTTTTCCGCTTCCCTCATATTCTGAAGGTTTCGTTCCTCTAGAAAGAAATCTATATCTCCTAAATATTCCTTTATTTGATGGTCTTTAAATTCATAAATTTTAGAAGAAAGGCCTTGCAGAAAATCCCTGTCATGGGATACTAATAGCAAAGTTCCTTCGTATTTCTTTAAAGCTTCCTTTAATACGTTTTTAGATTTTATATCTAAATGATTCGTTGGCTCATCCATCACCAAAACATTAAAAGGCTGCAATAATAATTTTGCTAATGCCAATCTATTTCTTTCTCCACCAGATAATACCCGTACATACTTATCCACATCATCTCCTCGAAATAAAAATGAACCTAAGATATCCCTTACTCTCGTTCGGTTTTTTTCATTGGCTGCATCAATCATGGTATCGAGAACCGTTTTTGTACCATCTAAATAATCGGTCTGATTTTGCGCAAAATACCCTATTTCTACATTATGCCCTAACTTAAGATTTCCTTGGTATTCAATTTCACCTACGATACACTTTGCTAAGGTTGATTTTCCTTGGCCATTTTGCCCAACAAATGCTATTTTACTATTCCGTTCTACTAATAGGTCAACTTTGGACAATACCTTTTTATCATCATAGTTTTTTGAAACACCATCTATTTCAATTACAACTTTACCTGGATTTACAGAAACCGGAAAATGTAGAGACATCACACTATTATCATCTTCATCTACTTCAACTCTATCTATTTTATCCAATTTTTTTATTAAAGATTGAGCCATTGTTGCCTTAGAAGCTTTTGCTCTAAACTTTTCAATTAATTTCTCTGTTTGCTCAATTTGTTTTTGTTGGTTTTTTTGAGTGGCTAGTTGTTGCTCCCTTAATTCTTGGCGCAACACTAAATATTTAGTATATGGTTTATTGTAATCGTATATTTTTCCAAGGGAAATTTCTATAGTTCGATTGGTAACATTATCTAGAAACATCCTATCATGCGAAACGATAACTATAGCTCCAGTATAATTCTTTAAAAATTCTTCTAACCACAGAATAGACTCTATATCTAAGTGATTCGTAGGCTCATCGAGTAATAATATACCATTATTCTGAAGTAATAATTTAGCCAACTCGATACGCATACGCCAACCACCAGAAAAGGTTTCGGTAGGCATATTAAAATCTTCACGCTTAAAACCTAATCCTTGTAGAACACGTTCTGTATCGCCTTGGTAATTATACCCACCGTGTATTTCATATTGATGCTGAATCTCATTTAAATCGACAATTAATTGGTGATAGTTGTCGCTTTCATAATCTGTACGTTCTGCGAGTTGCGCATTTATCTCTTCAAGTTGCTTTTCTAACTGCTTAATTAATATAAAAGCTTCATAAGCTTCTTCCAAAACAGTTCTTCCTAATTCAAAATCTATATCTTGCTTTAAAAAACCAAAAGAAGTTTCTTTATCTGCAGCAATTTGTCCTGCATCATACTCTTGTTCTCCAGCTAAAATTTTTAATAGGGTCGATTTCCCAGCTCCATTTTTTCCAACTAAACCAATTCGATCTCCAGAACGAAGTTGAAATGTAATTCCTGAAAACAAGTCATCTCCTTGAAAAGAAACCGTAAGATTATGAATATTAAGCATTTAAAT
>MAAC01011141.1_pt1 | contig 94429 bp, 79 predicted proteins | sample 1115981 | NCBI WGS metagenome assembly MAAC01 (sample SAMN04961126, study PRJNA320927) | seawater metagenome | isolation source: sample BD02T64 sea water enriched with oil for 64 days | place: USA:Gulf of Mexico | collected 2013-07-27 | reverse complement strand
CAGAATGCGTGCAATCGCCCGTATTCCGTGACCTTGTCGGTGTAGTACGTGAATTTCCACTAGTGTCTCCTGAGTTATCATCACCGCCATCCCATAATTGATTTGGCGGTTATTTTGCCTCAGGTGGGTCAATTTTCGGTTGTCGTTAGTGGGTCAGTTTTGCATTGCCGTTAACAACAAATCAATGAAACCTGACCCAGTAAGCGCCGCTGGGTCGGCACGAGGCTGCCACTCAGTGTAGCGGCGCTCACTGGGCAACTTATTGGAGCGTTCTACGTAATCGAGAAATATGAGAACCATCTTAGTTTACATAAAGAGAACGGATAGATTGGAGTTGGTTGGAATACTAGACACAATCTGTACGAAGCGTAATGGTCATGGAGAATCCTGGTTATGGATGGACGGGGAGCAACCGGTTCTTTATGTCGATATTAGTGATAGCCTAGAACATCACGATGAAGAAGAATTGGCAGACTTACGGAGAAAACTAGGCACGCTACCTTGTTATGTGATTAGTGCGGATATTAGCGGTAGGCATCCAGGAGTGAAAATTGCTACGAAGTTTTCCAAACTAATTCTTGATCGTAAAGCAGGTGTTGCAAGAGATGACTATACTGACCACCTTTGGACATTGAGCGAAATCGCGGGAGGCATCAATGTAAAGGGGCATTCATTTTGCGATACATAAGGGTGGTATGAGGAAGGTAAATCGTAGAACAAGAGTTTGCATTATATTATTGCTCGCAGGCTCACACTAATTAATGAAACAAGCATTAGATCAACATAGGTAGTCGTTCTTATGGCAATCCCCAAAAGAGGTACTCGAAAGATTAGCGTTGATGGTAGAGCCTATAGGTGGTTTGCGAGAGCTGATATAGACTGTTGCAATAAGAGTTTTTTGATCGTAAGTATCGATGATGATCGTTACCGAGTAACTGGCGGATTTTACTATGAGTATGATTTCGTTATATCGCCATCCATTATAGAGCAGGCAATCAGGCAAGCAAAGGAAGGTGGTTGGGAGCCAGGAAAGAGCGACTTAAAAATTCTGAATGTTGACACATCAAAAATTAGAATCAGAACAACAGCAAAATGGGTGCCGGCTTTATTTGATAATGAGCAATCTTTGATGTTGGGTAATATCAAGTCATACTATTTCAATGAATCTAGTGGCCTGCAGTTTTCTTGGGGGCCATTCGATATTAATAATGATTTCAGGGCCTCATGCTCAATAGATAAAATTTCTCACCCAGAGTATGGTGAAATTAGTGAGATTCGTTCCCTAGGTAGCAACTTTGTGATCGTATGCCAGTATGGTGAAAAAACGTTGATTGTAATTTTCAAGACGAAGGTCAAGTTCGCAGTTTGTGTATGCAAGTTGAACTTAGTGAGTATTTAAGATTATCGAAAGTCGAAATCTAACAAGGAATTTGAAAACGACGCAGAATACACGCGTCTCAATTAAGCGTTAGGCGAAGGAAGGTAGGAAAAATATGGGAGCATGGGGAGAAAAGCCTTACGAAAACGATTCGGCATATGATTGGTTGAATGAGTTAGGGTCTTCCAAGGATAGTCAATTCTTGTTAAGTACTTTACGGAAAGGAATTGGAGCAGAAATTTTAGACTCCACCGAGTGCGAAGAAATAATGGCTGCAGCAGCTATTGTTAATGCGGCCTCATTTGAAAAGCTAAAAGGGATCCCTAAAGAGGCTAAGGATTGGATTAAGAAAATTGCATTCGTACCAAATAAGGATTCTATAGATTTAACTATTACTTCGCTATCCGGAGTTCCCCCTGTGGCAGCATAGTTGTCGCCTCTCTTAATTAATGACTCTCATATCAAGAGAGCAAGGAGAGAAGCCCTATGGCTCGTTATTCTAGTGAATTAAAGGCATCGGTTATTCAAAAAATGATGCCACCTAATAATATTCCTATTTCTCAGTTGGAAAAGGAAACGGGTATCACCAATGCAACGTTGTATACTTGGCGCAAACAAACAAAAGCTAGAGGTGTACCTGTGCCTGGTAATGGTAAGAACTCCGAACAATGGTCAGCAGAGGATAAGTTCTCTGTCCTTATGGAAACCGCAGCGTTGAATGAGGCGGAGCTGTCTGAATATTGTCGCACAAAAGGATTGTTCGCTGAACAGATAGCCCAATGGAAACAGGACTTTATAGCGGGTAGTGCTCAGCCTGGACAAGAGCGTAAGGCGCAAAGCATTGCCCAAAAGGAAGACAAAAAGCGAATAAAGAAATTGGAAAGTGAACTGAATCGTAAGGAGAAGGCATTAGCTGAGGCTGCAGCTTTACTGATTCTATCAAAAAAAGCCCAAGCGATCTGGGGGGAAGCCGAGGAAGAATGATTACTTTACCGGATCGCAAGCAAGCCGTTGAACTCGTGAATGAAGCAGTATCTAGTGGAGCTCGTAAAGCTCAGGCTTGTTCTGTCATTGGTCTGTCGGTGCGTACCCTTCAGCGATGGATCCATGAGCAGAGTGTCCTCAGTGATAGGCGTCAATGTGCTGAGCGTAGGCCCCCAGGTAATCGGTTAACACAAGAAGAGCGCGACGCGATCATTGACCTTTGCAACAGCGATCGATTTAAAAGTTTACCGCCAAGTCAGATTGTTCCTACACTAGCAGACGAAGGCCGTTACCTAGCATCTGAATCAACGTTCTATCGAATACTGAAAGAGGTCGATCAACAGCACCACAGAGGGCGAAGCGCTAAGCCAAGCAAGAAAAAGCCAACCTCGCATTGTACGACGGGGCCAAACCAAGTGTGGTCTTGGGATATCACCTATCTGAATTCACCGGTAAGGGGGCGCTATTACTACCTCTACCTGGTTCTGGATATCTATAGTCGAATGATAGTTGCTTGGGAACTCCATGAAGAAGAGTCAGCGGATCATGCGAGTCAGTTGATTCATAAAGCCTGTCTGCGTCACGGTATTGGTTTACTCAGTCGGCCTCTGGTACTGCATTCTGATAATGGTAGTCCTATGAAAGGTGCGACGATGCTGAGTACCTTACAACGCTTGGGTGTCGTAACATCGTTCAGCAGACCACGAGTTAGCAACGACAACCCTTACTCCGAATCTTTGTTCAGAACATTGAAATATCGCCCCAATTATCCATCGCAAGCATTTGAGGGATTAGAGGAAGGAAGGTCTTGGGTGCATGATTTCGTAGCTTGGTACAACCAAGCGCACAAGCACAGTGGATTAAAATTCCAGACACCTCAAGACCGCCACGAAGGGTTAGCTGAAGATAAAGCCGCTAATCGTACATTGGTTTACCAGCAGGCGAAATATAAACACCCTGAGCGCTGGGGGAATCGAGCGACTAGAAGCTGGGTACTACCAGAAGAGGTTTGGCTTAACCCTGAAAACTCAGATCGCGTACAGCCGTTAGTAGCGGCTGCTTAAATGAGGCGACAACTTTGTTGAAAACCGCCGAGTTCTTGAAAGCTCAGAATTATTAGATCTTTGGCGTGAAGCTAAACGTGATAAGCAATGGTTAAAATGTACAACGCCTATTCTAGAATCTCTTAAAACTATTGATTTCTATTGCCTTCCGGAGAGAAAGCTAAAACCTGAATCAATCCCTCGAGCCTTACATAAACTTGTTGAAAGGGAGGATCTTTTTACCAACCCCGAGATAAGAAAGAAAATTAGAGCGGGTATTGATAAGCTTAAAGACATAAATACTCCTTTAAAAGCCACAAATGGTGAATCACCGGTTACATTCTTAACTACTTTCGGCTTGTTTGATGAGGTTGTTCTGCTCCTACAACGAGGAGCTCAGCTAGAGGATTTATCCCGCCTTTTGAATCTTGCTGCTGGTGCAACTAGTGTTGAATTGGTTGAGCTAATCTTGGATGCAGGCGCTCAGATAAATCATGAGTATACGATTGATGAAAAGTCTGGGTTTTTGGCCATTGATGGCCGAGATTTAGATGAAATCGTAGACGAAGTTAATCTAGTAACTATAGAGTTTTGTCCTGCTCTTATGGTAGCAGCTATGAAGGGCGAAGTTGATGTGATTCGCTTGCTGTTGTCTCGTGGTGCTAATATATTTCAAACTGATAACAATGGCGAAGGGTTACTGCACTATGCTGCTAGAGGAAAGAACATAAAGGTTGTTGAACACCTTATTTCTTGTGGGCTAGACGTAAATCTTCAAAAGAAGAACTCAAATGAGATTCCTGCTCACCTTTGCCTTAAAGATCATGAGTTATTAAAGCTATTTCTGGATAATGGTGCTGACCCAAATATGGAGGATAAATGGGAAGGGACTCTTTTAGATAGGGCTTATATTTGTAGAGCTAGTGATAAAACTGTAGAGTTATTAAAGAATTATGGTGCGAAAAAGACAAAAGATTGGATTGAAGATGATCGCGCCTAACAAGTGCGTCAATTTGACGCCTGGCGGCGCAAATTACGCAGGCGTTAGGCCGCTCAAATAAGATTAGGAGAGTACATGAATTGGATGTCTGACCTACAAAGCATAAATTACATAGCCGTATCAGTTGCAACGATTACAAGCTATTTTCTTGGGTTTGCATGGTACCACTGGGCAGTTTTTGGTGAAGCATGGGCTAATGCTTTAGGCATAACAAAGGAAGAGGCAGACAATACCGAAGGCCTTGGAGGTGCTTTTATTATGTCTCTAATCTCGGGCTTAACAAAAGCCTTATTAATTGCTTTGCTTATAGCAGTAACAAATATTTCTGGTGTACTTAGCGGAGCATTTTTTGGCGCAGTAGTTGCCACCGTATTTACTATTACGTCGCTAGGTTACTACAACGGTTTTTCTCGTACATCGACAAAACTAACATTAATAAATTCGGCCCATAGCATTGTTGAGCTTACTCTAATTGGTGCAATTATTGGTGCCTTTACTTAGCAAATACAGCCTAACAAGCAGCAGCAACGGACTGAAAGCTACGTTCGTTCCACTCACTCCACTTTTCGTGGGTAAGACCACTTCCTATGTCCGTTTTGTAAACTAGATGGCCAGCACCAGTTCTACTAGTTTACCTCCGATAGCTCCCAATTCTGCATCCGAAATGACGACAATATGCCCTTAAAGCATATCGATTTTGGTTATTCTGCTACCGGCCAAGTTAATTGGCGTCAACCGGCTAAGATAGTTGATGTCTAATAGACGGAAATATAACGCTGGGCTGCTTTGCCTGAGCTCAAATGCAGCCCTTGTGAGCTATTTGTTATGTAGACACTTTTGTTAATTTTGATATTTCGACTGAATCCAGCATTTCACCAATAATATTAAAACACTCTTTAATATGTAATGACTCTAAATGTGCATCTAAATCTTGCTCCGACTCCCAACTTTCATGAAAAACAAAAGTTGCATCGTTCTCATTGTCTATATGCAGATCGTAATTAATACAGCCTTGCTCTTTCTGAGTAGGGGTAACAATTTTAGATAGTTCAGATAACACGGTTTCCTTGTGTTTTTCTAAAGCGGTAATTTTTGCAATACATATCAATGCTTTCATAATAATCCCTTATAGTATACTAGGTTGACTGAGTCAGCTGACGCTAGCCAAAATTGACAGCGTGTTTTTACGCCGCTTAAATTGTTGGTGCTCATTATATGTTAGTTGTTTCGATTCTTTGATCTATTTTTCCTTTTAATACGACTTCAAAAACTTCATGTAAGAGCCAATCAGCGTTACTAATCGAATTCTTAGTCACACTGCTAACGCAAAATGTTTTCGATTTAACATGACCACCAAAAACTTTATTAAACTTAGCAACTGCATCCAATTCGGGATTTGTGTTGATGTATGTGCGCATTAACTAGGGGATCCTTCTCAGCTATAAAAAACCCGACAAGCTCGAAGTCGTCATTCCGTATAGGTTTAGAAATACCTTTTGTCTCTTTCTTCAACATGTAATTAGATCCCTACAAATATAGAGTGCATAGCGTCTATATCTCGCACGCGCCTTTTTGTGTCGTGAGATTGTTCTTGTTATGTTATTCGCTATTCGGATATTTGAGTTCCTCAGCTTCTTTCTCTAGCTCAGCAGCTTGTTCTGTCTTACCAAGCTTCCGCTTAAGGTCAGCTAGACCTATCATATGGCCATATACTTCAGAATTCCCATAACCTCGAAATACCTTAAGATACTTCAGTGCTTTTTCTTTATAGCGTTCAGTTTTGACTAAATCCTCTACTACATACTCATAAAATAGGGCTAAATTCAGACATAGAGCAAACCTTTCTTCAGGATCATCTGAGCATTGACCTTCCGCTTGTAGAAAACAGTTTTCAGCTTCTGAAATACGCTCTTCACTTATATAGGCTTTAGCCTTTTCAATGGTATTTGACCAGTCATATTCTTGCATTTTGTGTTCACATAGCGGTGTCATGAATTACATTCACATTATGACCTTTTTCGCAGTCTTCATGTTCTGTGTTGCCCACATAATCCTAAATAAATTCAACAGCTTACGGTTTTCTGTAGTGACCATTTTAGCACTCTCATTGCAGAAAGCGAGCGCCTGTTCTTATGGCGTTCTCAACCAAAAAATTAACAGGCTACGGACCAAGTGCTTTTTCCAGGCGGAGTGTCCGCTTATAAACAGTGGGTAAATTTATACTAATGTACTAGACCATTATTTACTTGAATGATGATAGGCAGTGCCTACCATATTCTTGCGGGGTTACTCCCTCTCGCCCAAAGGGGTGTTTGAAGTATTACTCGAACTCCTTTTCTTGACTCTTTAGCGTAATTTCACGGTGAATTTACTTATGCCCGTGAGCTGGTTAAACTCCGCTCCCGACTTCCCTCATTGTGTGCTCTCATGGTTTTCACTGATTTCGATCTTCATCCCACAGTTCTGGCTGGTTTACCTTCACAGTTACATACCCCTACGCGAATCCAGAAATTGGCTATCCCTGTAGTACTAGCTCAACGTGACCTGTTGGCACTAGCCCAGACTGGCAGCGGCAAGACCTTAGCGTTCGGTTTACCGTTGCTGCAACAAGTTAACGCAAATGCACTCAATATACAGGTGGTTGTACTGGTGCCCACTCGTGAGCTTGCAGTGCAGGTTAGCAGCGTATTGCGGAAAGTGGCGACAGGATTAGGAATCCGCATACAAACCCTATGCGGCGGTGTTGACCAGGCCCAACAGTTGACTGAGCTAGAGCGTCAGCCGCAGTTTCTTGTAGCGACACCGGGCCGTCTATTGGATTTACTCACACAAGAGCTCATCGGCCTAGATGCTGTTCGTCACTTGGTGTTGGATGAAGCAGACCGTTTGTTGGAGATGGGGTTCTGGCCTGACATTCAGCGGCTCCTAACGCATATACCGGCTGAACGTCAAACCCTGCTGTTCTCTGCGACTTTACCTTCTGCATTGGAGGGTCTTGCAATGGATTTACTCAAGGACCCGTTGCGGAAAGAAGCTCATGCCATCAACAGTGTTGTGGAAGAATTACAAGAACGCCTCTATCTTGTCAACAAGGGCAGCAAAGCTCAGGCGTTATTGGCGCTATTAAAGCAGCATTCTTGGCCTCAAGTCTTGGTGTTTATCAGCACACGCAATGCGGCGGATGCGCTATGTAAGAAGTTGCGAAAGGCGGGTGTGGCAGTAGCGTCGCTTCACGGAGAGAAGGATCAGGCAGTACGTGAGCAGACTCTGGAAGACTTCAAAGCACATACCATACAAGTGCTAGTTACTACCGACCTGCTAGCGCGAGGTATTGATGTGGAAGCGTTACCAGTAGTGATTAATATGGACTTACCATCCAGCGCTCCTGTTTACGTGCACCGTGTTGGTCGCACGGCTAGGGCTGGTCGCGATGGAATTGCACTCTCACTGGTGTGCCACGGTGAAATAGACGCTTTGATGGCTATTCGTGATTTAACTGGGCGAGAGCTAACGCTACTTGAATTGACAGGTTTTCCTGTTACTGACAAGCCCGCCAGCGAAGAGCGCAAACGTCCTGTGCGGGACAAACAAGCAAATCGCCGCAGTTCCCGTAAGCGCAGTATTAAACAGTTTAAGAGTAAAGAAAACCGAACCTCATAGAACCACCGCCCTTAGTGGTGGTAGCCAACTCGTATCTGATGGTAAATGTGCGATATCTCTGAAAATTCATTTAGGTCAGGATATTTACAATATTTGAGATGGGTAACGCTGATTTTTGGGGGCGATTACCGGATATTGTAGAGCGTTGCATGTTTGTGAGGGGTGTATATGAAGTTGTTCATTAGGCAAAGTTTTACTCAGGCGGATAGGTTTCAGTCAAAAATGATCCAGCAAGTCATTAATGTATTGGAAAAGGAATGTCCTTCTGCTAATTTCTTAACCGGTAGAAGGGCGATGGATCGAGATAACTTTGCTGCTGAATTTGAGCGGATAACCGGTATTCAGTTTTCTCCCGCTAAGTTTCGTGAGTACCGATTGAATCTAATTGATGAATCGGACGCCTTGGTATTTATCAGAACGTCCATGAGTGAAAGTAGTGCTTTCGAATTGTCCTACAACCTTCATTCTACGCATCCCAAGCCTGTATTCTATGCTCATTGGCATCAGGCGATAATAGAAACCACGTTACTTCGGGAGCTTGAAGAAGATTATCCTGTTATGTATACGCAATTTCGTAGTGTGACGGATATTAGAACACCGTTTAGAACATTTCTTAATGCCTACGGTTTGAGTCTCGATGTAATGGAGTCAACACAAGGTGACGTGTGTATGTCACGATCCGAACGCGGGCCTAAGCAAAGCCCCCTGTAGAAAGCCCTTGCCAGGCTAAGTGCTTAATACTCCGCCTATTTTTGTGAGATAAGCCTCGCTAATTAGGCGACTTATTAACATTATTTTCCCTTCTATTTTCTGACGCTGACTGTAATAATTCATTCCAGATCAGGCGCAACGATAACTGCCGATCACCACTTACATTAGGTACGTCTACTCAGCTGTAGGTGTTACTCGAATCAACATCGGATTAAGGAATAGAAAATGGCAATTTACTTAGAATTTGAAGGAATCGAAGGTAACGCAACGGCAACGGGTTACGAAAAGATGATTGATGTTTCTAGCTTCAATTGGGGCGTAGGACGTGCAATCACTCAGACAGCGGGTCGTATGGCTAACCGTGAAGCATCTCGTCCAAGCATCAGCGAGATCACCTTGACCAAGGCAACGGACAAATCAACGCCGTTGTTGATCCAGGAATCAACAGTTGGAACTAAAGGTAAGAAAGTGTTGATCCACTTTGTGACCACTGGTGGTGATCAGTTAGAAGAATTCCTAACGTACACTCTTGAAGATACGCTTATCAGCAGCTTCTCTATTGGTGCATCCAGTGACGGTGAGCCAGGAGAAACCATCTCTCTTAGCTTTTCACAGTTTGAAGTAGCATTCACTGAAGCGGGTGAAACTAACGCACGTAGTGGTAAAGGTCGTTTTGGATACGATATAGCACTTGCTAAGAAATCGTAAAGACTAGAAAACATGAAAAGGTTAGCGTCTGGTTGTTATCAGGCGCTAACCTTTTTTCGTTTCAGGGGGAGGGTTACTTACGCAGCCGCAGCGTTCTTCATTTCATAATCATCGGCGGTTGTATTCGCTACGCTGGCATTCAATTCTTCCCAACCGCTTTGTATATTCGCGTGTCGAATCATAGCGTATTCTTCTGGTATTGCTTGTGTCTTATCCCATTCCAGTAATTTGGGCGTAATGACTTTTCTCCAAAGCGGGGGAACGAGTGTTGTGAGGTAGGCCGTCATTAGACCGTTTGGCATTTCTGGTTGCTCTGTATGGGATCGCAAGTTTTGAAAATCGATTTGTGCGTCAGCATGGTGGTGGCTGTGACGGGTTAGGTTATAGGTAAAGATACCACTTACCACATGGGTACAATTCCAAGAGTGGCGAGGTTGGACCGGTCGGTTCGGGTCTCGTATGAGGCCGTAATGCTCAACATAATTCAGTACTTCAAGCGCGACTTTCGTTAGCGTGCAAATAGTGAGGTGAAAGGCAACCCCAGTCCAACCGGCACAGTAATAGGCAAATAGGGTCATCGAGATAGACACGAGAAACATGCGAATCAACACGTTTTTGTAGGAGAAGAACGTTGATCCCACTTTTTTCATCCGCTCAGTTTCTATTTCCCAGGCATTGATAACGGTTCGGTACATCGCTTTGGGTAAGTGTTGGTAGACGGAGTCTCCTCGCGCGGCCGTTGCAGGGTCTTTTGTGGTTGCAACATAGGTATGATGTCCATAGACATGCTCAATAGGAAAAGCGATTCCCCAATTCAATGCCATGGCTATTCTGCCTAGCCATAAATCAAACGGTCTTGATGTTCGGTGAGTTAATTCATGGCCTGCAAGCCCAGCAGCTCCGGTGAAAGGCAGTGCAAGTGCGGCAATCATAAGACCATAGTGGTACCACTCGGTATTGTTACGTTCACTGATTACGTCAACTCCAGTGGCACTGTGAATAAATGCCCCTACACCCAACACGTCTTGTGCCCCCGAGCCTAGCGCCCAAAATGAGGCAAAGAACAATGCTAGTGCGGCAGGTAATGATAGGTAAAGTGCAAGGTCTAAGATGAATGGGTATTGATAGGGTTTCTCATCGTAGTCATGGGATATCAGTTGATCGAAGATACCGATAAGGCCTATGTATAGGAATCCTGGTAGCCATAACCAGTAGTTACCAAAAAACATGCCGATGCTGATAAGTGCCATGACGATGGTGGAGATATAAAAACGTAAATATCGAAACATAATATTACTCTCTCTGTAAGTATTTCTTTCGTGTATTCGGTTGGCTAGGCTAAGGTTTGGTTTAGCGACTTTGATCCGAGAATTTATCGAAAAAGAGTTTCTCTAAAGGAATGCCGCGGGTTTGCATTTTTTCAATGGCGGCATCAATCATCGGAGGAGGCCCGCAAAAATATCCCTCTGCATTTGCGGATATGTTTTCATTGAGTAAGTCAGTAACAAAGCCGCGATGTCCCTTCCAATCACTGTTTTCTGGCTCGTCGGACAACACCGCGTGAAAGGTGAAGTTGCCACGCCATTGCGATTTAATGTTTTCAATTTCTTTGGTGTAATAAAGGTCTTTTTGTGATCGAGCACCGAGTAATAACAGGACATCGCGTGTTGCTAGCTGGGGATTGTTATGGGCAAGTGCATGTTCAAGTATGGAAATAATGGGTGCCAATCCGCTTCCCCCTGCAATACAAACCATGGGATTTTCAGACTCTCGTAAATAGAAATCACCAAAACTACCGTTAACATTGACACTGGACCCCAGTGCGTCTTTGGAGAGAAGCCAGTTCGACATCTTGCCATTGGGTACTGCCCTTACAAAGAAGGCGACCGTTGTTGTGCCGTTAAGAGAATTAGCATGAGCGAAGGAGTAACTGCGTTCGGGGTGAGGTTCATGGGTTCCAGATAGCTGTGCAAACTGCCCAGGAATATAGTGAATACTCTCGTCAAGTTCGATAATGACTTCAGCAATATCATGGGTTAGAGGCCGCTGTTCAGTGATGCGACCTGTGCGTTTTTGTTGTTGCAGAGGATTACTGAGAAGTTCTACAACCACATCGGATTTAGGAATACTCTGGCAGCCAAGTATGAGGTTCTGGTCCATTTCTTCTTTTGACAAAAGATAGGATTTGTCGGTGAGCTCCTTTACTTTCCCGGAGACAAGTTTGCATTTGCACGCTGCGCAGCCACCAACTTTACAGCTGTGTGGGAAATTAATATTCGATCGGACTGCACCGTTTAGCACGGTTTCTTTATGTGCTAGTTGAATGGGTGGGTTGTCATCTATGGTTAAATGAAATTGCTTTTTTTCGAAGAATCTAAACATACTGATCCAGGTAGCCTTACTGTTTTTGTATATTTTCACAGTATAAGGTGAGAAAAGAGGTCGAAAATAGATCTCAACAAGGCCTAAAAGGGGTATTTCCGGCCACATTGTGTAATAGTGATACTCTGTTGAAGGAAGATTGGTGAAAAAGATGAGGGCGACAAAAACGGCGTCGGGGGTTTACTTACACTATGTGGATGGCTACATACAGGAGCTTGGCGTTGATAGTGAGCGGGTCTTTCGAGATGCGGGCGTAGATTACCCCAATGATGTTACCTCCAATGAGCGTGTACCATTGAGTCAGTTAGCCGCTGTAATTGAACATGCTCAATTACAAACAAAGGTCCCTGATTTTGCGTTGCAGTTGGGAAAGCGCATCCCGCTAATGGCACATGGAAATCTTGGCGTCGCTATGTTGGCGTGTAAAGATTTTTGCACGCTTCTAAGGCTTAGCGAAAAATTCAGTCAATTGGCGTTGTCGTCAGTACATCTGTCGGTAACTGATCAGGAAAATACCATGGCTTTACAGTTGCGGATAGAAACGGGGTATCCCGTTTTGGATACTGCGGTTATAGACGCAATTCTGGGTTCTCTTGTGGAAACATTTCGCCGCCTCAGTGACGAAGATATTCAGCCAAAATGTGTCAGTTTACGTATGAAGAAGCCGAATCATTATCAACATTATGAGGGGTTATTACAGTGCCCGGTTGAATTCGGAGCATCTGAGAATGTTCTACTTTTTTCTAAGAAACAGTTGTCTCTCCCCATTCAAACAGCCGATACGATTGGGGGGGCGCGTCTTGTTGAGCGATGTCAGGAAGACCTTAGAAAAATTGAACTAAGCTCTCCGTTTATCACGAGAATAACGCAAATTGTGAGCAGCCATTTAGCATCATCACCTACAGTGACATTTGTTGCCGCTGAAATGGAATTGTCGGAGCGCACACTGCGGCGACGATTAGCCGAGGAGCAACTTAACTTTAGGGAGCTAATAAAAGGTATTCGTCACCAACGCGCCTGTTATTTACTAAGGGAAACGGATTATCGAATTGAAAAAATCACACAGGAACTAGGTTACAAGGAAACGGCGAATTTTCGTCGCGCGTTTAAAGAGCACGAGGGGGTATCCCCCCGTACTTGGCGTCGTCTGATGAAGGACTAGTTCAACTGACGAGTTGCGTGTTTGGATGGGGGGCTTTGAGCTGTTCAATAACAAACTGAATGTTTCTAGGGTCTGCTGCCAGTTGATAATGGCCAATAGGCCAGCGACCATAAGGAGATTTTAAGAGTGTCGCGCCTTCAATGTCACTGCGATCCTTAGGCACGAGAATATCCCCTTCACTGTAGATAGAAATAAGCTGTTCAGTAGAACCCTTTTGCGCATTACTGTTTATGTCACGCGCATGCATGTCTGCCATTAGTGCGCTATCTGGCGCAAGCTGCGCTGCAACATCCCCAACAAAGGGTAGCCCTCTAATGGCTTGACTTGCGGGCGCCCCACGTAATGGCGAGCCCAGTGTGATTAGCTTGTTAATTCTGTCTCCACCATCACAACACCGTAGGTAGTGTAACGCGATCACTCCACCTAAGCTGACACCAATAATATTGACCTTAGACGCGCCAGTATCTGCCAGTACCTCTTCGACCCGTTCTGCCACAACCTGAGAGGACTCATCAATTGGCTGTGTGTTTAACGCCGGAATGGGTACGTTGTATGTCCTAAACCCTTGCTGCCTTAACCCGAGGTGCAAGGGGAGGTTTGTGATTTTGTGTGCTAAGAAGCCGTGAATGATCAGAGTAGGGTAGTCCATTGAGTTTCTCGCAATCAGTATGGTGCAGGTATGAATGGTGTGGTTGGTACTATAGTTTTAATTTGCTAAAGGTGCCACCTTCAATCCAATCAATTAGCAGATCCACATAGTCTTGTCCTGCATCCTCAGAAGAAAAGTGTGATGCGTTTTCAAATACTACTAGCTTGTTGTTGGGTATCTTCTGAGCCAAGATATTTGCGTTTTCAACCAATACAAATGGATCCAGTTTGCCCCAGGTAATCAAGGTAGGTACTTCGATATCCTTAAGCCTTTGTTCGATCCACGGTAATTCTTTTGAATAGGTGCCAAAGAAACTAATTGCACATTTATGGGATTGTTCGTTATAGGCAATGTCGTAGTATTCTTGTACCGCACGCTTACTGGGTAAATAGTGATGGTAACCTTCGTTGACGGCGGTGAGGAAATTAGTTTTCATTACTGGCTTTTTATTTAAACCTTTCGCTAACCAGCGAACAAAAGGTGATTTTATTACGGCCATCAAAATGGGGGATAATTTTGGTGGGAAGCTACCTGGTCCATCAAAGACATTAACACTTAAAAATCGTTGAGCATGATTAATTACGGCGGTCAGTGCAATAGGGACACCAACATCAGGTCCAACCAGGTGGGCTTGATGGATATTGAAATGGTTCATTACTTGAATGATCACCTCGCTAAGATTACTTGGGGACATCTCTGCTTCGTCAGCCCTTGATAAACCAAACCCAGGTATATCGAATGCCAATATGTCGAATTTGCTGCTGAAGGCTTCGATAGAGGATTCCCACATACGAATGCTTTGAGGTAAGCCATTGAGTAGGAGTAGGGTGGGGGCATGAGGTTTTTCTTTGCGAACGTAGCGAATCTTAAATTTCCCTACGGTTACAAATTGGGGTGAGAATACGTCTTCAGTTGCATCAGGCTTATCGGAAGCATATTGAGTAAGTGCTTTATTTAGAAGAGATTGTGTCATATCGGGCCTATATCCTGTCTATTTGCATGTGGTTACTAATGTATACTAAGTTATTATAAATAGTGTTAGACTACAATAAGGCAGTAACTTGTGACTAGGTTACCTTTTGATAACCTATGGGGAGAATGTGATGGGTTCGATTAAGAGCAATGGAAGACGCGTCTTCCTGAATGATGAGGAGTGTCCGATCCGTAATGTGGTGGCTCAGATTGGAGATAAGTGGTCTATTTTGATTATGTTTGCGTTGATTGACGCACCAGACCGCTTTAATTCTTTGAAATCTCGTATTGAAGGGATCTCCCAGCGCATGCTGACACAAACCCTTCGTGACCTAGAGCGAGATGGCTTTGTGCTGCGCACGGTGTACCCACAGGTTCCTGTAAAAGTGGAGTATGAATTGACCGAATTGGGAAAAGGCTTATCTGCTTCCGTGTGGACGTTAGTATCCTGGGCGGATGATCATCATGCGGATATTCGCAAAGCAAGGCAGCAATACGATGAAGTAAATGCAGAGTAAAATTAACCTTACAATGCTCAGGTTAATGGTGAAACATGATTGGTTGATTAAGCGTTTTACGTTTGCCTATCGATAAATTCTGCTATGTATTTGGCAGATTTATTGGCTTCCAATAAAAAGGGATGCAAGCTCTGCCAGACATGAGGCATATCTTCCCATCGTTCAATCTGGCACCCTTCATTTTCTTTTATTAGGATGTTACCCAGTTCGGTATTTTCTGCATACAGTGTGTCTGCGCCACCGATGAGTAGATTAATAGGAGGAAGATTCTCAAAGCTAGTATATTTGGGTGAGTACTTTCTTTGCGTGTTATTTTGAAAAACGTTTTTCGAAAAACTCTGTATTAATTCTATCGGTAGGCCAGGGTCTTCAATATCTGATTGCTGCGCGAGCTTTACTTCATAGTCAAACCACGGGCATATCGCAACAATCGCTTTTGGAAGGCTGAGCTTTTCGTCTCGGATTCGTTGTGATAAAGCGAGAACCATTCCGCCGCCAGAAGAGTCTCCAGCGAAAACAATGTTGTGAGGGGGATGACTTTTGAGAAGTTCCAAATATACCCGTAGCCCATCATCAATTTGAGCAGGGTAGGCGTGTTCAGGTGCGAGACGGTAATCGAATACTAGGAGTTTGCGTTTAATATTCTTAGCGAATAACGATGCCATGTGTTTGTGACTAGATGTCGAGCCTGCACAAAAGCCACCTCCGTGACAATACATTACGATGGTATCGTCTTTAACAGATTTTGGTATAAACCACTGTGATTTCAAATTTCCAATTGAGTCATCCTCTATTTTTACCCCTGGAATTCCTACTCCACCATAGGTATCTAAGAGCTTCCTTAGCGGGCGAAAGTCCCCTTGTATGGCTGCCTCAATAGAAGACTTGCCGATCCGTTGGAATGCGGTTGTGATGAATCGAATGACAAAAAATGGTGTTTTTCTTTCAATTACATTCATAGCGTGAACCGAAGTGAGGTCGAGTGTTGCGATGGCCAGAGATTCCTTGGGCCACTCAGGGCAGCTACTATCCTACGTACTCTACGTAGAGGTAATGTTAAATTGAGTCAAACTATTGGTTATATGGGGCCAAGATCGGTTTTGATGAAAGATCGCTTTGTAAAGTTAAGGGCTCTAGCAAGAGCCCTAATGATCTGTCGAAATACCTTAACGGGTGTGCTGTACAAAGAACTGTCTGTCCGCCCATAGAGAAGGGGTGGGAACACTTGTTATTTTGATATAGCCAATCTTATTTTCAATCCCGTCCTCAACGGCGAAAATATCGAAAATAGGTGTACCATTCTGGATAGCACTTAGCTTCTCTCGAAAATCAATCTCCGTTGTAGAATCGACGACAGTAGAATTATCGTTAATGTCAGCGGTGGCACGAAACACTAAATAATCCGGGCTATTTGGGTCCACAACGGCAGACCCGTCCCCTCTATATTCAGCCAATGAGTGAACGGGGCGGTGGAAAGGTGTGGTGCTGTCATCGCCGATCAAATGTAGCGTTTCTTGAAATCGGATGCCCACGGTTTTCATGACTTCATGATTGATAACATTATTTGCGTAGCGCGCTTTGGATGCAGGGAACTCACTTGTTGGCGCGTTATGGGAAAAGTCATTGTAGAAGGGATTGAGAAAAAAGTTACGATCCGATCCTTGTCCAGCGAGTGAGTCCATTGCAACAATATTCCCCGATTCACGACCGTCCACTAATAGTTTAATGCTGATACCAGGGATGAATTCAAGATTGGGTATGAAACTGGGTAAACTGACACCAAGCACAGGGTTGGCAATAGAAAAACGAATCAGTGCGGGTATGCTGCCTTGCTCAAAGAGCCCGCTGTATTGTGAGTCTTCAATTATCCAATCTGCACTGGCCAGAGAGCCTAAAGCATGAACTTGCTTGATGCTGGGCTCAGGTAAAACATCACAGGTTTGGGTCATTGAGTCTGTGATCTTTTCTGCACCAAACTTCGGAATAACGAAATCAGCCACCCGGTGCAAAGCCAGTAGTGCCCCATTGAAATCATTAACAGCGGTGGGTTCTGAATCTACATGTAATGCCATAAGCGCAGCTTGTTTTTGACGTCCACTGAGCGAGTTGTATTCCTCGCTGGGAAGGTCACACCGGTCGTCAATTGGAAGGTGGCTACAAGTTCCGCTCAAACAAAGAAAACCAGAATCATAGTTGCACTGCCAATCCCAAGAACAAGAAGCGTCCTCTGGTTGAGTACTAAAGATATCAGATTTTTCTTTATCCATTGTGCATTGTAAGGAAAAAGCTGTGTTGACCGCTTCCGATTGGAGATCGCAAACAGTGGGGTCACTTGTTGCTTCGCAGTTTGCGAGAGTTGTGATGGCCTCGGTACATTCTTCTAAGCTGCAACCGGTGACGAAAACTCCGAGTACAATAGCAATTGAAGCGAGTGGATATAGTTTCATTGTGTAATTTCCATATGAATTTTATTTTCTGCATTTTTATTTTTATGAGGATGGTAAGGGCTTAGTGTTCTGGACATAGCATTTCCAGATACTCTTCCAATAAGAGGTAGGCAAAAGCGAAAAGGATTCGGCGGGGAGAAAAAATAGTTGGTTTTATTATTATTTGTTATAAACGTCGTGATTATCTAGCCGGGGGTTAGCTTGAGATGAGAGATTACCCAATCGTGGTACTGCTAGCAGAGAAATACGGAATGTCCTTCAAGATCCTGAATGTAATAGTGATGGAACGCTTACTCTTACCTCAATAGAAGGCTTGCTGATAAAATGTTAGATTGTGTCAAATTAATGGTTATATGGGGCCAATATCGGTGGTTAAAACCAAAGTGTATGGTGGTAAAGCAGGTTTGATGGGGTGGGGTGCAGCATCAAGGCCAGCGCTAAATAGAGGGCGACTCCTCCCTTTAGCATGGACGCTTAATAGCTTATAGATCAAATTGATTTTGGCTCTTTTTTATCGGGAGTTCAGGCTCTGAGGATGGTACTAATTTACAATGCTCCAATGCTTTCTGAAAATAGTTTTCATAGGATTTTTCTGCGGTCTGAAAAACAGTTTCCTTAAAGTGTGATGTTATTTTTTTTACATTAATTCTACCGCGATTCACTTCCAATAGACCTACGGGGTCAATTGGGTGTTCCATATATCTGTCCGAACAATATATTGGACGAGAATCTAGGCCTAATTCACTCACATTGTACAATTTTACAGTTCCGGAGAGGTATATAGCCGCATCGGGGAGGTCTCCCTGAGTCCAGTGCCGATATACCTTGCTCTCGTACCCATAGTCAGCTTCAGTAGCAACCGAGGATATACTCCCATAATACTCTAGAGGATAATTTGTAATTAGCAGAAAAACATAGTCAACGTGATATTGCTTTGATATCTCCTTTAAGTACGCGATAACCTCATCTGAATTGTGACGCACTCGCTTCTTTGGTTTGTGTGCATTCAATCCCGATATGAATGTGTATTTAGATAACGAGTTTCGTGTATACGCGTCAAATAATTCAGAAAGCGTCCAGCCAGGGCCTAATGTTGCGTAGGTTTTATCATGAAAATTAAGTGTCCCACCTTCCTCAACATGTACAACTTCGAATTGATCTTTTGATAGAGACAGCACAAGAATTCTTGTTTCTTTTCCACCGCCCGGAGCAGTCATCATCGGTGTGCAACCGGATATTGTAAGAAGACCAAAAAGGAAAATCGAACTTAAGTATTTCATTTTTACTTCCTGGAATCACAGCAGTATAAACACCCCTGAGACTAAATTTGTGGATATTGTTTGAGTTTACTCTATCGGTAATCTAATGATGAACTAATAATTGATCTACAAGTTTTCTAATTTTACCTTCAACACTAGTCCATTTGTTTAAGTCTAGGCCTCCTCCATTTTTTAATCGATATTGAGCAAAGCCAATCTGTGTTTCGTGATTGTATAGCCATAGTTTGGCACTGACTAAAAAGAAAATGAAATCCCATGCCTCGGCAGCATCATAAGTCAGATAAAATTCGCAGTCATTGGGGATTTTTGAGTCGTATATTGATGTGGTGATTGAATGCTCGTTTATTAATGCCTCTATTATGGAAAGAAAGTCGTCGACTGTAACGTTTGGGTTTCTTTCTATGCAAATATGGTTGATTTTGTGAGATGTATCTACGGGATTTACTAGCATGGTTGTGCAACTAGCAAGCAATAGTGTAATTAATAAGATGAAATACTTCATTTATTGTCTCATTATTGTGGCGTATTGAAGCATCCACTAGGGGGTGAATTTTAGGTTATGGGCAAAAAATTCGCTGATTTAGGGTGTAAATATACCAAATTAGACGGATAGATCTACGGAAATCATCATATCCGGACGGTAATCTACCACCCAATCAGAATACCCTCACAACCTTATACGCAGCGATTGAGACGATTCAAAGACACCCGTTGCACCGTATTTTTCCCGTATTTCAGCAAACGTTTCCCACTCAGGGTACATGCGTTTAAAGTTGCCTTCAGACAAACGCGCATCTTTGGTGAGGTAGACCCGGCCGTTATAATCCATCACGATATCGTCCAAACGATCAAGGAACGCAAAGACACTAGGCTCCATTTGAAAATCGAGGGCTAAAGAATAGCCTTCGGTTGGGAAGGACAAATAGTTTTCATTGCTCGCACCACAAAGCTTTAATACGCTAACAAAGGATGCTTTTCCGCTGTCGGAAATTGCTTTAAGTACTTTGCCAAAGCCTTCGATACCGGCCTCTTTGGGCAATACAAATTGGTACTGAACGAATCCTTGTTTTCCATACGCTCGGTTCCAATGTTGAATCGCATCCAAGACGTTAAAAATGCTGCTGTAATGGGCTCGTTGGGTTTTCTCTAGAGAGGGATTGGCTAATTGGTAGTACAAAAAGCATAACATCTGCATGGTGTACTTGTTCATAGACAGGCTAGGCAAGTTAATAGGCAGACTTAGGGGGGGCGGAGTATGTGGACTTAGATCGCCATCGTCTAGGGGCTGACTCACTTCGACGACGGCACGACCAAACCCTGGTCCACTCGCTAAGCTATCTAACCAAGCGGCGGAATAGGGGATGTCGATGTTCTCTTCGATGAGCGAAAATGTTTCTTCAAGGTTCTGGCTTTTGAACTTAGTAAGCTGGAAGTACGCTGAAGTGGCTTTTTGAAGCTGGATTTTGACGTCGCAGACGATGCCTGTAAGGCCCATACCTCCACAGGTAGCCTTGAAGAGGTCTTCCTTATCGGTGGGGGAGCAGGTGGTGATTTCGCCACTGGCGAGAATAATGGTGATCTCGGTGACGTATTGACTAAAGGTACCCTTACAGTGGTGGTTTTTGCCGTGAACGTCACTGGCAATGGCTCCGCCAACGCTAATCATTTTGGTGCCAGGTACCACAGGGAGCATCCACCCCTTGGGAATAAAGACCAGGAGAATCTTGTCTAGAGTGATGCCCGACTGGCAATGCAGCACCCCGGTTTCTTCGTCAAAATTAATAAAGTGGTCTAGGCGATTGGTTGAAAGCACTGACGCAGCTAAGGCTGAATCACCGTAGGATCTGGCCATACCCTGGGAAATTCCTTTAAAGCCGTCTGCGAGGCGTTGTGAAATTTCTGCGTAAGAGCTGGGGTAGTTGATCTGGCCTTCTATGACGGGATAATTACCCCATGCGGATAATTTCATACTCATCCTTTGTCGATTTTCTCTGTGGGCTTTTATGGTAGCATCCTAGCATAACGTAGTGTTCGTTTATTGTGAGGGAATAATCTGTTGAGAAGCACAATATATTTTTGCCATTTGCCTGCAATTCGAGCTATCAAGTTGTTGGTGTGTGCTGTTTTATTGAGCGGCTGTTCTACCACAACAATGAAGCTGGCCGTTATCAATGGAGCTGCAAAACTCGGTGATTACAGTGCCGTTCGAGGGATTAACTATGGCCCTCTAGAGGCTCAATACCTGGATGTATATTACCCAGAAAGCCTCGCAACACCATCACGAGGGGAGGGCTTACCCGTCGTAGTATTCTTCTATGGTGGGTGCTGGGGTGGCTGTGAAACGTTTGATAAAAATTCTTATGAATTTGTCGCTGAGGCGTTTACCGCCTTGGGGTATGTCACAGTACTTGCAGATTACCGCTTGTATCCTGATGTATTTTTTCCGCAAATTATTGATGATACCCGTGCGGTGGTAGAGTGGGTGAAGGATAATATTTATCAATATGGTGGAGCTTCGGATTCGCTAGTGTTAGCAGGCCATTCTGCTGGCGCACACTTGGCTGCGATGCTGTTTTTTAATGAAGAGTATTTACGAAAAGATACCCGCAGCGGTGTAAGAGCTTTTATTGGGTTTGCTGGCCCCTATGATTTTTTACCGTTGACGAAGGATTATCAAAGAGCCGTGTTTGGTCCGAAGGAAAAGTACATTGACGGACAGCCTATCGCCTTTGTCGATGGCAGTGAGCCACCATCGTTGTTGTTATATGGTGAGTTGGATAGCACAGTGAAACCGCGCAATATGGCTAATTTGGCCGCTAGGATTACTGATCTAGGCGGTACGGTTATCACAAAATCGTATAGTCACATCGATCACGGAAAAATAGTTGGCGTACTCTCTCGATTGATACGTGAAGATTATCGTGTATACAACGATATTGATGCGTTCCTTAAAAGTGTGATGAACTGAGTGATTGTTCGCTAGTAAGGGCTAGCGTCCTTGCATACAAGGGTAGCCATTGTTACATTGCGTTACTGCTAATTGAATGAGAGAGGGAAGTAACATGTTCAGTCATATTATGGTGGGTGCAAATGACATTGAAGAATCGAAGGTTTTTTATGACGCGGTTCTAGGTGCAATGGGGTATGAGCCGGGAGTCATCGATGAAAAAGGTCGATGTTTCTATTTCACTAAGAGTGGAATATTCGCAGTGTCTAAACCTATTGACGGTGAGCCTGCAAGTAATGGAAATGGCAGCACCATAGGCTTTTCAGCGAGAGATATCGCAACAGCCGATGCATGGCACGCGGCGGGCCTTGCCAATGGTGGTACAACTTGTGAAGAGGTCCCTGGTGTACGTGAAGGGGCTCTTGGCAAACTTTATTTAGCGTATTTACGTGATCCTGCGGGCAATAAGATTTGTGCCCTACATAAAATATCGTGAACCGCTGACAACTAAGAAGAGAGTAGAGGCTGCGCGTAAGATATAAACGCAGCCTCGTATATTTTAAAACGTAACTGCTTTTTCTTCTAGAGAATGGAAAGACGCGTTAACCGGGTCTTTGATTCGGATGGTGGTCCCCGTGATTGAGAACCATCCAAGGTAACCTGTGACTTTTATATTGCTATAGGTCGACATTTGATCCTTTAAGCGCTTAGCCCACGGGCGTAATTTGTCACCATCATAACCACTACCGCAGGCACATAGGTGTAGGTCGACAAATGAGGTTGGTAACCCTTCTTTGCCAAGTGTGGAGGCAAGCTGTGTGGGAGTGTAGGTCTTCCAAGTCTTTCCGTCGCCAAAGGTATCGTTACGTTGTGCACCTACCTGTTTTCCATCAGCCCTTCCATTACCGTGCAGTAATATATAGACAGTATCCGTGCTTTTCATGTCAGAGAGGCATTTGTTAATCCAGCGATACATCGCTTTACCGACCCCTTTTTCGACCTTGTTAGCCATAATGTTGGTCTTTGGTATGCTAATGGCACTTGCCATGTCTTCTGCCATTTCGACCATTTCAGCGGATGGTACGGGTAGGTATATATATTTGGCCACGGTGGAGCTCCTTTGATTTGTGGTTAATGTTCAATGGAGTAAGAATAGATGAATTAGGGGGGGGGGATCAGGATAAAAATACCGGGAAAATTGTGTACTATTCACATACATCATTGATCAAAAGTGTATTTGAAGCAGTGATGGGGGGGAGGGAGTGTTTACTTGGGGTTATATACGAAACTTACATACTGATTCTTGCAATTGCTCTGCAACTTTTTCTAACGCCTCACTGGCGACGACTATTTCGTTTGCATTATCAGAAACCCTATCCGCTACGTCTTGAACATGTATGACACTCCCCGATATATTATTAGCGACTAGAGATTGCTCGGACGCTGCGCTTGCCGTATCGGTATTGCTTTCCCTAATTTGATGAATCGAGTCTGCAATTTTACTTAATGAATCACTCGCTTGGCCAATTAAGTGTACGTTCTTTGATGCATGCTCTGATCCACTTTTCATCACTGCCACAACGGCATCTGTACCTGACGTGAGTTTGGTCAGCATGACTTGTATTTCATCAGTGGATTGCTGGGTTCTAACGGCAAGATTACGAACTTCGTCTGCGACGACTGCAAATCCGCGACCTTGCTCACCTGCTCTAGCAGCTTCAATTGCTGCATTTAACGCGAGTAAATTGGTCTGGTCTGCAATGCCCTTTATGCTATGTAATACTGAACTGATCTCTTCTGAGCTTTCAACTAATTTTGAAATCTCCATGCTGGCTACATTGACCTCATCTGCCAATTCTTCCGTCGCCTGTTTACTTCTATTGACCAATCCAACACCCGTAACGGTTTCTTTAGATACGTTATCGGCATCGACCTTTGTTTTTAATGCGTTTTCTTCTATCTCTCCTACAGAAATAGACATTTTTTTTATGGCCTCTGATATTTGATGGGTACTATTACGTTGTTCAAGAATATCTTTGTTGGTTTTTTCGGTGATATCGGTCAAATTGTGAGATGAGTTCGACAAAACCCCGCTGGACCTGGAAATATAGGTCACCATCTGGGATAGATTTTGGAGCATGACCTCCATTGAGGTGAGCAGCTTACCTGTTTCCCCATGCCGATCACCGCGTATTGTTGCAGTAAGGTCGCCTTTGGCAATATCGCCCAAAACAGTGATAGCAACGTCAAGAGGTGCAAAAGCGCGAATTAAGAACATGCGGCTAAAGAGGAATATCGCTAGATACATGCCAAGAAAAATAACAAATGCCCAAAGGTTACTTGTTCGCTGGGATAAATAATTTTGCGTGTTATTACTCGCAGTGACTAGATATCCGACAGCGTTTTCTTTGGGGTTAAAAAGGGGTTGTATCGTGAGATAGAAATACTCGTTTTCTATCGATATCTGATGTGTTGTTGAATCGCCTAAAGGTGGAAGGTCAAATTCAACACCTTTAAAGCCTGCCTTATCGGTAGCTTGCTGTAGCTTCCCATTCTGATCGAAAATAAACACGTCGGATTGGTCGTTTATCTTTAGTTCTTCAATGCTGATGGCGAGACTTAGGCCGAAAATACCAGCGCCTAATATCTTCCCCCGCTTTTGTACTGGGAAGGCCACAAATGCAGCAAGCTGACCGTTGTCGTCCACTTCAACACCCTGTCGTACTTTTCCATCCTTCATTGAGAGCGATGGTAAGTTTTTACGGGTGATACCCGAAAATGAGTGTGGAGTTGAAAATAATACTGAGCTATTAGAATCCACGATTTGAATCGAGCTAAGGATGTTGGATGCATTAAATAGGCGAAAGGAAGTGATTACATTCTCATTCAGAACTGTCTTGTCGGAATTCTTAAGCGCATTCTTAAACGTACGGTCTCGAACTAAAGACGACGAGGCTGTAATCATTTTTTCGTATTGGCCAGAGAGAATATTTTGCCATAAGGTAGATTTAGCTCGGAGAGTCGATTCCTGAAAACGTTGCTCCAGTGCTAGGTTGGCATTAAGAAATGCTCCTCCCAAAACTGAGCAGGCTAAGAGAGGGGACACTAAAGACATCAGTATTATTCGTGTCTTGAGTGTCATGGTAATCTTCCTTGAAATGCATGCGCCCTCTCAATAGATACCCTTATTCTACCGAGTAGCCAGCGGCTTTCCATGCGGGTAACCCCCCGCGAAAGTAGTTAACCTTAGTAAAGCCCCATTCTACCGTCATTTTTGCAGCTTTTGAGCTACGCATACATGATGGGCCATTACAATATACGACAACGGGATCAGTTTTCTTTATTTCTTTGAGTAGGTTTTCTGCGTTAAATAACGTTTTTACATTGAGGTGCAGTGCGTCTGGAATTCGGCCCGCATTCCAATCCTTATCCTTCCTTACATCGACAAAAAGAACACCTTGATCAAACAGCGCTTTTGCTTCACTAGCGTTCACTGTTGTTGCACCAGTAACGGTTTCTGGGGATATCTTATCAGCGGCAAATAGCATCGTTGATAAGGTCAAAAGTAGAATACTGAATACACTTTGAAGCAATTTCATATTACGCACCTCGCACTAAATTTACGTTAGTAAGAAAGCTTGATTGGGCTGTCATCCTGAATGTTAATCGTAGAAATCATCGTATATTGCTAATCAATCTAACGATATAACCACGGTCTTTAACGGTGTAGGCTTAAAATTGAGCACAGCTATTGCATCGTATTGTTTAAATTAGACACTAAAAATTGGTTAGTCAAATAGATGTAGGTACACTGAGCGCTAGTGATTATCGATGTATAGGGTCGGTTAAATTTTAGCGTGTTAAATTATGAGATAGCCTAGCTAAATCGATTGTCACCGGATAGTCTGGAGCTCAATTATATTCAGGGAGAAACAAGCGATGCATAAGGGATACTGTCAATGCTGTTCAATTCAATACCGTATAATCAATGACCCCTTTGATTGTTGCTATTGTCACTGTTCTATATGTAGACGATTAACCGGGTCTGCAATGGGGGCATATGGTAGTGTACCGAAACACGAATTCAGCTGGATTCAGGGTGAAGAGTTATTGACTCGCTACCAACAAAATACAACGACGACTCGATTATTCTGCTCATCGTGTGGTTCATTTTTATTGACGACACATTCAGCAGATAAGCAGAATGTCTTTATTACACTTGGATGTTTAGATTCGGAGATGGAATCGGGACCAGAATATCACCAGTTTATGGGGAGCAAGGCGAGTTGGGAGAATAATCACGACGCGATTGCACAGCATGATGCTTGGCCTGAGTGGCGCATTACGCAACTTCGCAATTCGTTGAAAAAGCAAGGTACAAAATTGACATGAAGAAAGCCGTTTACGCTACTGTGAAAGACGTTGTGCTTTTGGCTGAAATGAACAGTGAAATGATCGCCGCCTCTGGACATGATCCTGGTCTAAATCAGGAGGAGTTAGAGCAGCGTATGAGAATATGGTTGGAGACGAAAGCTTATCAGAGCATTATATTCTACGATGCCTCTAGACCTATCGGATATGTATTGTTTGGAGGGCAGGTTGAAATACAATTGCGCCAATTCTTGATCAGGAGTGACGTGACAGGTCGTGGCCACGGACGTAATGTATTTCTATTTTTACTCAAGGATATTTGGCGTGAGGCGACGAGTATCCACCTTGATGTTCACCCTTCAAACAGTCGCGCCATATCTTTTTGGCGGTCGTTAGGGTTTGACGAAAAAGTCGAAAGAACACAGTTGTGGATGGATAAATCGAAAATGGAATGGATGATTATCAATTTCGGTGAAGAAAAAATCAAATACTAGATGCGACAAACTTGTCCGCAGAATAGTTTGTCGTTAAGTAGGTGAAAGCCTCACTTTCAGGCAGCGGTTTACTAAAGTAGTAGCCTTGAACAAAGTTACATTTAAACTCTTTCACCATATCTAATTGTTTTCGATTTTCAATGCCACTGGCCACTGTGATGATATGTAGATTATTGGCGATTTCGAATATTGACTTGAGAACCTGTTTGGTCGAATCGTTTGTTTCCATATCAATAATAAAACTGCGGTCGATTTTTAGTACGTCTATGGGTAACTTTTGGAGATATTTTAACGAGGAGTAACCTGTTCCAAAGTCATCAAGTGCAATGGTGACTCCAAGTGTGCGTAATTTGTTGAGAAATTCAATCGATCGGTCTTCGTCCTCTAGAATGTGTGATTCTGTGACCTCAATTTCGATATTCTTTCCTTCGATATCATGCAGTGTAATAAGCGTCTTCAGCATGTTGTATGTGTCGCCCCGATATATTTGCATAGAGGATAGATTGATCGATATGCGGATGTCGGGATAGCCATTTTCTTTCCAGTACTTTATGTGTTGGCAGGCGTTATCAATAACCCAATAGCCAATTTCGCAAATAAGCATGCTTTCTTCTGCGATGGGTATAAATTGACTGGGTACAACAAACCCTAGTTCGGGGCTGTTCCAGCGGATTAGCGCTTCGAATCCGACGATGCCTTCATCTTCTAAGGATACGCGGGGGTGGAAGTGTAAAATGAACTCCTGATGATCTAGAGCTTTGCGAATACTACTTTCCATGGTGAGTCGCTGAAAGGCGAGGGCACTCATTTCTTTGGTGAAAAACTCGAAGCTGTTCTTGCCGCCATTTTTTGCCTCAAACATTGCCATATCGGCGTGTTTTAGGAGTTCCTCTGCTTCTTGGCCATCTTGAGGGTAGATTGCAATCCCCAAGCTTGCCCCTAATTGCACTTCCCGTTGATCAAAGACAAATGGATTCGATAGTCCATCTAGGATTCTCTGGGCTACCTTAGATGCCCCGTTCGGACCCTCAATCCCGTTTACGAGAACAGTGAATTCGTCACCTGCCAGGCGTGCTAGTATGCTCTCACCAGATTCAAGTTCGCCTAGTTGTTCACGTACAATATAGTCACTACCGCGCAGTTGCTTCTTAATTCTTTTACTGGCTTCTATTAATAGTAAGTCGCCAACTTTATGCCCTAAGGTATCGTTGACTTCTTTGAAGTTATCTAAGTCTATGAATATAACGGCAAAACTTTCGTTTTTTCGCTTTGCCGAGCTGAGAGAGGCAACCAGTTCCTGTTGAAGAGAGGCCCTATTTGGTAGTCCAGTCAATTTATCGAAATAGGCTAGTTTTTGCATGGACTTGTGGGTGATGTCTAAGTTTTGTTTCATATTCTCCAATGAATGGTATATCACGCCAATCTCATCGAGGTCTTGCTGCTCCAGCTCACTGGAGTTTTCAGCCATATCTTGAACGAAGTCTTTTACTTCGGTCATTTTTTTCAGAAACAGACGGTTCACATTGATTCGCACAACAAGAAGTGTGATCAGTACAACGCAAAATGTGGCTACCGATGAGAATAGGGAGAATTCGACTATGTTGTCTAATGTATTCGCAGTTGGGAGAAAGCTGTCAGCGCGATAGGAATTGAGGTACCAAAACACGGAGGCTCCTTGTACAAGGGAGCACCCTAACGATATAGGCAATACTGACCATAAGAGTTTATTCTGGAGCTTCAAAGGAAACCTCCTGCATCACATTTAGTATTAACAATAGAACATTAGGGGAAAATCACCTAGATAGGCGATAATCATGATTAGTTACGTATAACCTGTTAAAAAGTGATATAAAACAGTGTGTTAGGTTGGTGTTGGAGTGGGGTGATTAGCATTATCTAGTGATAAAGCCGCCTAATAATGGTGATAAGCCTTCCAGAAGGTTGAACTTAATGCGCTTCATAGTAGATATTTGAGAGTTATAGCGCACTGTGGCGGTTTAGTTTGCACTCCTGTGCATCAGATAATCTTGATTGTCCTTTGCATAATTGGCAAAAAATACTAAAGCCTCTGGGTTTGCCATGGCATCGGGATTGGCTGCTTTGTCAACTTGCATGCCAGATAAAATCTTACGTACAGGAACCTCCATCTTTTTATTGGTCAGGGTATAGGGAACGGCATCTATTTGGATGATTTTATCGGGTACGTGACGGGGAGAATATTCCGTTTTCAGTGCTAATCGAATCTTATCCCGTAACCTGTCATCGAGGGTTATGCCATTGTTGAAGGAGACAAATAACGGCATAAAGAATTTTCCGTCGTCTAAGGTAAGATTGACGATGATTGAATCAGAGATTTCCTCTATTTTTTCAACGGTACGATAGATTTCGGCTGTACCTATACGAACGCCGTATCGATTTAACGTTGAATCTGAGCGCCCAAAAATAAAACAGCCGCCACGCTCATTGAGTTGGAAGTAATCTCCATGTTTCCACACATTAGGGTAATCTTCGAAATAGGATGCACGGTATCGCGCATTGTTCTCATCATTCCAAAAATAGATGGGCATGGATGGCATCGGTTGGCAGATGACGAGTTCGCCAACATTATTGGTGAGGCTGTTGCCGTTGTCATCAAATGCATGAGCATCGACCCCAAGGCATCTTGCTTGGATTTCCCCAGCATAAACGGGAAGCGTGGGGGAGGCACCGACAAATGCAGAGGCGATATCGGTGCCGCCGCTTTGCGAGGTCACCCATAGATCTTGTTTAATATTCTGATAACACCAGGACATGGATTCTGGCGTAACAGGGGAACCACCCAGTAGAATACCTTCGAGGTTACTCAGATCGAAGGATGTATTTGGTGTGATGCGGAGTTTCTCCATCATGGATACATAGGTAGGGCTCGCACCAAAAAAGGTCGCACCGCTATCACTGGCGAGTTGCCAAAGGATATTGCCATTATCCGCAGCAGGATTCCCATCATAGAGTACGGCTGCGCCGCCTGTTATCAATGAGCCCACCACAATATTCCACATGATCCAGCCGGTACTGCTATAGAAAAACATGGTTGAGTCGGGCTTTAGGTTCATGTGAAACCCGAGCAACTTAAGGAATTCCAGTGTGATGCCACCGTGGCTATGTACGATGGGTTTAGGTAGACCTGTTGTCCCAGAGGAATAGACAATCCACAATGGATGGTCAAAGGGCAGTTGTTCAAATTGAAAGGATTCGGCAGAAACGGCTGGCTGCTTAATTATATTTTTCCAGAGGATTGCGTCAGCGATAAAAACTTCGTCAGTCTTAAATAGGTAGGGCAGTTGAATGACGGTATTGACTGATGACAGGGATTGTACAATAGCACGGGCTTCTTTGCGTCGATCAAAGTTTTTTCCGCCAAACCGGTATCCATCCGCGCAGAATAATACGGTTGGATGCGTTTGACTAAAACGGTCGATAACACTCTTTACGCCAAAGTCAGGTGAGCAGCTGGAAAAAATGGCACCGATACTGGCAGAGGCGAGAAACGCGATAACTGCTTCTGGAGAATTAGGCAGATAAGCGGCGACTCGATCCCCTGGCTTTACACCCAGCTTACGTAATTGCGTGGCGACAATTCTGACTTGATCCGCCAAGGTGTGCCAGTCGATTGTTTGCGGCGCATGGAGTTCAGAGTATGCGTAAAGGGCTATAGCGTCATCACGCTCATTGCGTAGAATGTGTTCCGCAAAATTCACACTACTCCCTGAAAACCACCTGGCTTCTGGCATTGTGCGTGTGGTTAGGACCTTGTCAAAGGGTGTGGGTGATTGCACATCAAAATAGTGCCATACTGCAAGCCAAAAATCGTCAATATGATCTACAGACCATTGCCATAGCGTTTCATAATCTCTTACCTTATGGCAGGAGCGCATGCTCTTTTGTTGTTGCAGCCACAGAATAAATTGATTGATGTTGGATTCTTCCGCGAAGCATTTACTCGGGCTCCACAAGTGCTGACCTTGTTCTACGGCGGGCGATTGATTCATGGACAGCTCACTTCTTGCGGCGTTAGCCTGCTAGCATTTTTGAGTTCGGCGATTTTTTCCAGTATGACTTCGGGCTTTGCATCCAGGGGAAGTGTTGAAAAATAAAAGTGAGCGGAGAGTAGGGCGGAGCGCTCGACCTGCCGCCAGTGTAGTAGGTCCAATTTCAACCCTGTGGCGATGATGTCGTCAGGTGAGAATTTACTGTTTTGTTGAGCTGAGTGCGTATCTATTGATTGCAATGAATAGGCAATGCCAGTGCGTGGTGACGGTGAATAATCCCCCTGGCAACCATCGATTAGCACGTGCCATTGATAGTTGTCAGCGATATTGAGAATGGGTTGGTAGCGGGCAATATCATTATCGCTATTTGGGCCACATTGGGCGTTATCCTGCAACAGAATGCCGCTGATGGCTCGTTGAGAAAAGTGCCGTAGAAAGTCTGCTATATACATGGAAGCAGACTCTGCATCATCCCAGGTTACTTGAACGTTATTGATCGCCTTTGCCGTGCAGTGGGCTTTAGTGATCCATTGTTTGGGAGAGGGCAGTGCGAGTACCACAGGAGTGTCTTTATATCCCTCGCATAAACCAAAAATAATTGCGTCGAGTTGCTGCCGTGCGTCGGCGTCGGCAAGTAGCGTACGTAGTGCGAACCCTAGTCGGCGTTTCTCACCCATTGCGACGAGTAACTCTGGATGTTTCTCTATCCAGTAAGTGTAGAAATCCTCTACATGTAGCGTAATAACGTCAGATTTCACTAACCCTTGCAACGTTCTGAGGTAAGCGACAGTCGCGGCGGTGTCCGACCAATCGGGTTGTTGGCCATCGTTGAGAAGGGCTAAGCCGTACTTCCATCCATCAATCCACAGGGGTACCTGTGATTGTGCAAGCTGTTGAAAGTGGTGCTGAAGATCTGTTGCCATTATGGTATCCCAACGTCGCTAGGTGATATTTTTTAGTGCCGCAAGTTCCGCTTCAAGTTCCGCGATACGTCTATCTTTCGGGTTTGAGAACATAACACCGGCGGAACCGGCGGGAATCGAATAACGCTTCTCTCCCGGTGGTGAGACAATTAACGTGCTGTGGTCATCTCCCCAGCTACCCATATAGGGCAGGTCTTCTGCGGGTTCTGGTGTTACCCATTGAGCAACGAATTCATCATAGGGAATGCCTCGCTGTATTCTGGCTTTTCTTTCCGCTTTTCTGGCTTGCTCGGTGGCGGCTTCATCAACAATAAATTTGTTTGGGTCACAAATGACTTTATAGATGTCCTCGGCGAGGTCTGGGCTAATTAACTCTTCTTCCAGGTCTTTGGCTACCAGCTTGGGGTCACGATCCAATACATCACCATATCCGCCCCCTGAGCCTTGGCAGATCATGTAGATCTCTCCCTCATTACAGAGTTCGAAATTCATACCTGCATCTTGAACATAATAATCACCGTCCGTAATTTTACGTTCATTCATTAAGGTAATCATGTCGAAATCAAATTGTTCTGGGTTGTTTTTGAAGGTCTCGAAGATGTTAATATTCTTAATGCGAGCCATAGGATAAGCAGGGCAGGCATAGCCACCAAATAACCCATAAGCACTGGGATGTTTGCTACCGCACTGGCCTGTCATAAAGCCGAACTCCGTGCTGTTTTTAACGGTGGCAATTTGCTCGTAGCCCATGCCTCCTCGGAATTTTCCGAAACCGACGCGATCCTTTGCAAGCTTTTGGGCGACTAATCGGATATAGGGTAATTCTTCTTCCGCCAATTCCATTTCGCCGGTATCTGCCATATATCCAAATACTGGCGAGAGTGAATGTTCGCCGTCTTTGTTCTCGCGCCCTCCTGTACCATTACCGTTGATGTCGGCGCAGAAGTTTCCGGTGACCTCTCCATGCTGTGTTAAACCACCGTACACCAAGGTTGCTGGTTGGCTATAGGTATTAGCATTAATCGCGGTATAACGGTTTGGCATGCAATAATTTAGCTTTCCCATCGTCATCGGAGGCATTGAAAAACAGCGAAATATCGGTAGTAGGCTCATCGCGTTTGGCGCTTCGTCCGATGCGTTGACTAAGCTGTTTTCATCCATTTCCACTTCTACCGCACTGAATACCGCTTGGTTTTTTGGCAGGTCGGGCCATACGTACAAAATAAGTGAGGTGAGCAAACAGGTTTTCAGTGAGCCCATGACGACATTGATCGAGCGGTTGGTAAACTCAGGAGAGGTACCTTTTAGATTCCAGATCATTCGAGAGTCTTTGACCCGAATTTCCATTGGCATTTTTGCCAGTACATCCTCCCGTAAATCGCCGTCGATAAAGGTATTAACCCGCGAGATACCATTGGGCATTTCTTCTATTCTACGGCGCACTTCGGTTTCTGTATCCTCAAGCGATTTTCGCAACGTTCCCTGGAGATAATCAACACCAAACTCTTCGATAACCGCTAATACCCGTTCACGTAGACGTAAAATGGAATGTAATTTCACTTTCATGTCTGCAAGTTGTAGTTTTGGATCTCGCACGGAGTTTTGTAAGAAAGTGACGATGTCACGGCGTAGCTTAAAATTCTCTACGATTTTAAAAGGGCTCATTTTTAAGCCCTCATCGTATTTTGTTTCTGCGATAGAGGGCATGCCTCCCGGTTCAATCGCGCCGTTTTCCCCTTCATGAATGGTGGAAGAAACCCAGCATACTAGTTGGCCTTCCCAAAACACCGGCATCATCAGGCTTTGATCGGTGTTGTGGATATTGCCATATCGTGAATCATTATGAATAAACGCATCGCCGTCTCTTACGCCCACGGTGTCTTCATCTACCCAATATTTTTTAATAAATTTCACGGGATATTGGCAAACAGAGGCAAACACCACGATACCAAAGGTTCCGGTTTGGGCCATATCTCCGTTGGCGGTAAAAATGGCGGTGACTAAATCCCCCCACTTAGCACCGGGGGCAACTCCCATTTGCTCAACCATTGTATGGGTCTCATCAAGCGCGGCGGTAAGCCGTCCTCGCACCATATTAACTTTTTGTAGGTCGAGATCGCTGGATAGGATACTTTCCTCTGCGTCAGATCTTGGGGCTAATCCATGGTTACGCATAATGTCAGGATCAGGCCCATAGAATAATTGATTGTCGATAAGAAACTGATCAATCAGACCCTGCTCTTCGTCAGATAGCGTGTGAACTTCTGTGTTGTTCATGGTCATTGTTGGTTACCTGTTTTAGGAGCATTGATCTTGTTTAAAAAACCATACCGCGCCGCGATTAGACGCGTGATAGGTCCAGCCGGGTTCGACGAGATAGGTAGTGTCTTTGGTGGTAATGATTGCCGGACCCTCAATAAAACTGCCAGGAACCAGTGCGACGTCGTCATAAATGGCGGTGTCGATAGGGTTGTCGAAACCGACGAAATCACAAGGGCGTGAACTTGTCGCCTCTACCGTCAGCTTCTCCAGCAGTGGTTTGATCTCTGTAAAGTCAACTTTTTCCAACTCAACAAAAGCACTGACGCGGATAGTGTTGATACGCACACCGGATTCTGAGGCTTGGCTGCCTTCACCAAAACGCTCGCCATAACGAGTATGGAATAGGTTAATCAGTTGTAAAATATCATGTACGCTGTCAAATCGGCGAGCGTCACTTGAAACGGCGGTTTCTACGCGTTGGTTGCCATAACGCATATCAAACTCTAGGCGGAATTTAATATCTTTAATATCCAACCCCTGACGTAACAAGTCCTCTTGGCCCCGATTCTCGAGTTCGACAATCGCGTCGTTAAGTTTTGCGTAGTCTGAAAGAATGCTGTTCGTGGCGGTGTCAAATAGTACCGTATAAGTCGACAGTTCATGGATATGCAATTGGTTAACGTTGCCTGCACCTAGTGCGGAAAATACTGGACTAAACGGTGGGGACAATACACGATTTACTCCTAAGGCATTCGCGATGCCGCAGCCGTGAAGAGGGCCGTTGCCGCCGTAAGCCAGTAGTGTAAATTCGCTGGTGTCGTAACCCCGAGAGCCAAGCTCTGTCGAAATACCGTTGGCCATATTCGTGTCGGCGGTTTGCTTGATATGTTTGCATACATCCGTTATATCGAGATCAAGATCATCGCAGAGGGTTTCTTCAATGGCAAAACGGGATCGACTGGGGTTTAGTTTAATACGACCCGCCGCATAGTTTTGCGGGTCTAAGTAACCCAGTAATAAATCGGCATCCGTGACCGTAGGCAAAAGACCGCCACGGTCATAGCTGGCGGGGCCAGGGTCAGATCCTGCGCTCTCAGGGCCAATTTTAATGGTGTTATACAGTCGGTCAAAGGTTGCAATCGAGCCGCCACCAGCACCCAGGGTCACCAAATGAACCATCGGGATACTGACGAGCCAGCGGTCAATGACGGGATTAAAGTCGTAGTGCTTTTCTCCTCCTTCAACCACTATGCCGATATCAAAACTGGTACCGCCCATATCGGTGGCGACAATATTGCCTAAGTCACCATTCAGGGCCAAATGCTCAGAGGCGGCAATACCTGACACAGGGCCGGAATGTACGGTTTGCAATGCGTCAGTGGAATTGAGTTGTGCCATACCGCCGGAATTATGACTGATGAGCATGGGTTTTTCGTATCCGTTAGCCCGTAAATTACGCTCTAAGGATCCCAAACCGTGATACATCGTTTGATGTAAGTAACTATCGATAATAGTGGATACAGCTCGACTGTATTCGCCTTTTCTTCCAGCGACTTGATGGGACAGTAATAGGGGGATAGCGCCAAGTAAGTAGCTTGGGTATTCTTCTAAAAAAACTTCTCTTACCCGCAGCTCATGGTCGGTATTTACCACGCTATTGGTTAACATCACAACGATAGTTTCCGCACCTTGATCGACTAGCTGGCGTAATTTTTCCCGTAAATCATTTTCATCAAGAGGTAATAATATTTCTCCGTCATAACTGACGCGTTCTCGTAAACCTCGAATCATGGGGATGGGAACCAGAGGAGCGGGGCGTACGGCATTGGGTAAGTCTCGTTGCTGCTCAAACGGAAGACCTTCTCCATAACCTCTGCCACGAGATAGAGGGATAGTACTATTAAAGCCCTCCGTCACAAGCAGGCCAATTCTCGGGCCATTGCGTTCAATCAGCGCGTTAGTACCAAGGGTCGTGGCGTAGCGCACGGAGTCTACGCTAGCCAGTAATTCTTGTTTGTCGACGTCGATGCTTTCCACGGCGATGTCTAGGGCATTGTTAAAACCTTGAGCTAAGTTGTGGTGAGTGGTTAATGCCTTTGCACCAATATACTGCTCGTCCCACGCGACAAAGCAATCGGTAAACGTACCACCGATATCCACTGAAATTCTCCGCATTGTATTGTCCTCGACGCTATTATTTCAATGTTGGTTAATGATTATGAACGTGTCGTTCGATTGGGGTATCGGGTATCTCTGGTGTGTCAGGTATGTCACCCCATGCGTGAACCTTTTTCTTTAGATCGTCGATATCCAACTCGATATCATGTACCGGTGGGTGTCCAGGTACGGTATATTCTGTTTCAATCATCGTGCCGCAATGGGGGCAATAATATTCGAGTAATGCGGTGTAGGCGGGGTCGGGTGAAAAAGTGTAATCATAAAGTTTCGGATCAACCAAAGGCTTATGGATCTCTCTAGGGTCTCTATCGTAAACTAATAATCCGCGTTTATAGTTGCCTCTTGCAGGCGCAAGTTCGTTGTTACATGAACGGCACTCCCATTGTTCTGTATCCAAATTAACACGAAGATATTCTGTGATATTCGCTTTCATGAGCGCTACCTTTGCAATAGGAATGACGTTAGATTATTTTGGCTAGAATAAGGTCGTTGTTACCCGATATAGAAAGAGACCATCCTTCATCCACAAAGCCCGTGAAGAATTCGTCTTCTATAATCGCGGGTCCCTTTGCAAAAGCGCCAGGGTCTTGCTCACTGAGGCTGTAAATAGGAACCTGGCGTTTATCGTTTTCTGCGACCAGTAAGGTACGCTGTTGGGTAGTGACAGCAGCATGGGGTGTGGTGTTCGAGAGGGATAAAAACTCGGTGGTGGCAATGGACTTGCTGGCTTTATAAATAAGAGTTGTTTGATTCTTTGGGTCAAAGTTATCGGGGAGTTGATAGGGCGGGGATAGCACGGTGTTATCGATAACACCGTCTTCATTGGCTAGCGTTTGGCTAAGGGAGACTTCTATGTCACATTCATTAATATCGATACCTTCGGCGAATAGGTCCTTTTCGGCACGTTGCTGAGTTGTGTGAAGAGTCTCCGAAAAGGTAGTGTTAGAATTTACATTGACTCGATATTCTTGAGATATGGGCGAGAAGGCAATACCGAATGCGCTAAAGATCGCGCCGGTTGCTGGAATGATTACTTGGGAAACCCCTGTTGCTCTTGCAATACGGGTTGCGGCAAGTGCACCAGCACCCCCAAAACCTGCGAGTGTTGTATTGTCGTTAATCACAACCTCGTTCGATATATTGACGGCTATTTTTCGAACCCATGCATCTCGCATACGTTCAAGCGCGACGAATTCAGTAATACCTAGTGGGTCTGCGACTGTCGATGTGATGACGTCGCGGGCTTTGTCTTCATCCAGAGATAACTTGCCGCCAAAATAGGTGTTGGGGTCTAGTATGCCTAGCAGTAAAAATACATCGGTGATCGTGGCCTGCTTTCCACCGAGACCAAAGCATGCAGGGCCTGGTGCTGCGCCAACGGATTGTGGGCCGACGCAAATTTTTCCTTGCTTGACTGAGATAATGGAACTGCCACCGACTCCTGCGCTGTGAATGGTGGGGAAGGGGAAGCTGGTTTCTACTTTTTCGACGGCGCCATAGGGCTGTTGATCAATATCTCCATTATGAATAGCGCTAACGTCTGTTGTAGTGCCACCAACATCATAGGTCACAAGGTGAGAATAGCCGTAGTGCTTTGCCAGAGCCTTTGCACCTTGCATACCACCGCTGGGGCCTGAGCTATAGGTCTTAAGTGCCATGGTTTTGGCGACGCGGGCAGAGCCACCATCGTTACGATAAATGAGTAATGGATTATTGGTTTTTTGATCTCGTAAACGCTGGTCTGCGTTATAGAGAAACCGTTCCATTGCTGGATGTAGAAAACTATTAAATAGCGCGGTCCATGTGCGACGTTTGAATTGGTTATCATCTGCGAGTTCGTGGGCAGAAACAACGGGAACAACACCTAACAGATGGGATGGAAACTTTCGTCCGATGAGTTTACATAGCCTTGATTCGAGTGCTTTGCTATTGGGATCAGACAGCGCGAGTACTATTCTATTGGCACCAGCGGTAGCAATGTGATTGACCGCTTGCACAATATTGCGCTCGGCATCTTTACCTTCCAGCGATAGGTCAACCATGGCGATGCGCTCTCCAACCAGATCTGAAAAGAGTGCTTGTTCGTGTGAATTGGGCGTTAAGAGATGAATGTCAGCTGTATTCTCAACGATCAATCCAAGTCGAGGGCCTTTGCGTTCGACTAATGCATTGGTGCCTTGGGTCGTTGAGTAACGGATGTGGTCGGTGGATTGTAGAAGTTCATCAAGATTATCTTCGCTGCCGTAAATCTGCAGCGCGATCTTTTTTAATCCATCAAAAAAACACAAACTTAGATCATAGGGGGTGGTGAGGGCTTTGGTGTGGTAGATATCGCCGTCATCGAATACACAAAAGTCCGTCAGCGTTCCACCGTTGTCGATATTGATGAGTTTTCCCATCGTGCCCTCACTTGCATTTCAATTGGTCGTAGAAATGGATGGTGTCTGAAAAGTAAGGCAGAATCTTTACAGGATTAAATGTTTACGGTAGTAAAGATATTTCATAAGTTTACTTGTGTAAAGAAAAATATGTAAAGTAAAATAAGGGCAATAGCTGCTGGAAATATAGGCGATTTAGTCTACGGTTAAAGGTTAGGCTGATGGTGTGTTGTAGAGGGAGTCAATAAGAAGAGGGAAGTCGATAGCGTCCTTGCTCTCTGAAAGGTCAGTATGTGTTATGCGGTGTGTGATTTTTTCCGATAACTACTTGCAGTATTCCCCGTCCATCGCTTAAAAGCGCGAGCGAATGATTGAGGTTCGTTAAACCCTAACTCGTCAGAAATTTGCGATATATGTTTGTTGGTATATTTAAGCGCTTGTAACGCCATATCACATTTTAAGTTCTCGATAATTGTTTGATAACATGCACCTTCTTGTTTTAGCTTTCGGGTTAGCGTGCGAGGAGAGGTATTAAAGAACTCCGCTATGCTGTCTCTAGAAAGTAAATTGTTATTTTCAATATTGTCGGTAACGTATTTCTTTACTTTATTGGTCCATAAACACTTCGTTTCATTGTCTTTGTCAAGTGCCTTGTTTAGTTGGTCGTCCAGCGCACGAGCAGTGGACTGGTCGTAGAACATCATAGGGCTTTTTAAATGTTTTGTTTTGATCGCAGTGCGGCTATCATGACAATTAAAGCGTACTGGGCAGCCAAAGTACTCTTCATAATAATGAATAGGGAAACTCGATTCATGTTCGAAATGAACATATTCCAATGTGATAGGCGACTTTGCCAATTGCAGAAACTGGTGAATGACCAGCATATTTATTTCTACCAGGGCTTTGCCCGCCTTTCCAAATGCAGGTTCACATGAAAGCATGCAATCTGTGACTGTCTTACGTACTTGAAAATGATATTTGACCGCTGGATTGATTAGCTTTGAATATTTTTTTGTGGCTTTTGCCGCTTCTTTAAGGTTCTTAGAGGAGGCAATGGCGAGTCCAAATAATCCATGTGTCGCGACGTTAAACTCTTTCGCAATAATAATACTGTAAGGAACAGGAGATTCATGAAGCTCCATGTTTAGTTCAATTAACGCTTTTACTTGTGTTCCAGAAATGGTTACGTTCGGGGTATTAATATCTTCCAAGCCAAGACCCACATGGGTCAATACATCTCTAACGGCTTGTGGATTTCGTAGATGAGTCATCAAAATATAACTATTGGGAAACCGCATGGATTCCACAATTTGAGAGTGTGCTGTTTGTTTTGTCTCGATCTGCAACATTATTGTCTCGTTTAACCTACTGGGTTGGAACCGACGCCCATAAAATACGCCCTTATAAACATATCACCCTGGCGCGTTAGGTATAGGGTAAAAGTGGCCAAATAATTTGCGGAGAATATCGCTTTAAGCACCTCAAGTACTATGAACTGGGTCAACAAACAAAAAATTAAAGTGTGATAAGTGGCCGATTATACCTAAGGCGGGGACAAATTCGCTCTTTCGATATAGGCCAAAAGATATAGGCAATCATGCGTATTTTATATCGCTGATTGTCCGTGCAGAATTAGAGTTGTACCAGACCTAACCCTAGGTTCGGATAGCGCTAATAACAAAAAAAACGAGGGGAATAATTAATGAGTGCATATACTAAATGGTGGATTTTTGGACCACTGATCGGTTTGCTAGCGTTGGCCAACATTCGTTGTCAACTTTTTGAGAACAACCTTTTTGACACATATGCTGAAGGCGAGTGGCCTGAAGTGACTTGTGGTCCTGATGACGCAGTGTATCGTTCAGCGGATGGTCGTTGTAACGATATGGATATTAAAGCAATGGGTATGGCCGGTATGCGTATGGGCCGTAACATCCAGGAAGACCTTAATCACCAGGATACCGAAAACCTAATGGTTCCGAATCCTCGTGATGTTAGTAAGGAGCTACTGACCCGTACAGAAGAAGGCGTTAAGGAAGTTCCTTTCTTAAACTACCTTGCCGCTTCGTGGATTCAGTTCATGATTCACGATTGGTTTGAGCACGGTAAGCGTGATCATAGCAACCCAATGCAGGTTCCTGTCGCTGAAGATGACGTGCATAACATGGGCGAAGGCCACATGAATGTTGGTCGTACTAAAGCGGACCCTTCAAAGGATGTTAACGATGGTCGTCCAGCAACTTTCCTAAATGAAAACACGGCATGGTGGGATGGCTCACAGCTCTACGGTAGCGACCAAGAGACTCAGAATTCTCTACGTAGCTTCGAAGATGGTAAGATGACAGTGGTTGATGGTCGTCTACCAATAGATCCTGCTACCGGCATCTCTATGACTGGGTTTAGCGAGAACTGGTGGATTGGTCTAGAAATCATGCATACCTTGTTCGTGCTAGAGCATAACAAGATTGCCGATATGCTAGCGGCTTCTTACCCTGAATGGGAAGATGAGCGTTTGTTCCAAACGGCTCGTTTGATTAATGCAGCAGAGATGGCAAAAATCCATACTGTTGATTGGACCCCAGCGATTCTTAAGAACGATATCCTTCGTGACGGCATGTTTGCTAACTGGCGTGGTCTATTACCTTCTTGGGTTCCTCGTTTAGGTGATCCTGCGACTGACGGCATCATGGGTGGTAAGACTCACCTAGAAGGTGTTCCATTCAGCCTGACTGAAGAATTCACTGCAGTATACCGTATGCACCCATTACTACGTGATGACTTCCCTCTACGTGACTACGTAACTGATGAAATAATCGGTGAGAGCCAACTAGAAGAGCATTCTTTTGCTGGCGCTGCAGGAATCCATGAAGAAGTGGGTCTAACGAACTTGTTCTACTCGTTTGGTCGTACTAAGCCTGGTTTGTTGGTTCTTAACAACTTCCCAACATTCCTAACCAACTTCAACCGTGAGCCTGGTGGTGGTGTAGTTGATTTGGCTGCAGTAGACATTCTACGTGATCGTGAGCGTGGTATCCCACGTTACAACGAATTCCGTCGTCAAATTGGTCTGAAAGCGGTTAATGACTTCACTGACATCACTCCTGATGTTGAGCAAGCAGAGCGTCTACGTGCGGTATACAACGATGATATCGAAGCGCTTGACGTAATGGTTGGATCGTTTGCTGAAGGTTACCGTCCTCCTGGTTACGGGTTTGGTGAAACATCTTTCCAAATCTTCATCGCAATGGCTTCACGTCGTTTGATGGCTGACCGATTCTACACTGTTGATTACCGTCCTGAGATTTACACCCAGGAAGGTCTAGATTGGATTGACGACAACAACTTCCAGAGCGTTGTTATTCGTAACATGCCTGAGTTGGCTGGCCGTCTAGAGAACGTTGAAAATGCCTTCTTCCCTTGGGATGAAGAGAACGAGTGGTACGACCTTAAAGTTCGTAAATTATAATTCGTTTTTGGCATATTCCCTTTGGAGTTGGCCTTTGCGCCAATTCCAAGGGGTACCCCTGAATTGAGAGAGAGAGTAACAATGGATAATAAAGAATTCGACAGCGTAATGACGCGTAACCTGTCACGCAAGCAATTCCTTAAATTGTCAGCAGGCGTTGCAGCAGCAACGACTGTAGGTCCAACGTTGACAGGTTGTGCTGCAACAGGACGCAAGCTTAAGTTCACTGCAATCGATGATGTGTTGGCAGAGCTAGTACTGATTGAAGCGAACCTAGATACCGTCGTTATGGATCAACCTTATACCTTATATAAGGCGCTTACCCATATGGCTCAAAGCATGGAGTATTCCATGACAGGCTATCCAAAGCTTGACTCTGCATTCGTGCAATCGATCAAGAAGTTAGGCTTCTTAATATTTAAGTCACAAGGTTTTATGTCTCATGACTTGGGCGCACCGGTACCTGATGCTCCTGAGATTCCTGATGAAGGCGTTATGGCCGATGCATTCTTGCGTTTACGTAATGCATGTAGTGATTTTCAGGTGTATACCGGCGCATTGCACCCACACTTTTCTTACGGTGAGTTGGACTACGACGACTGGACGTTGGCACATGTTTTCCATTGTGCAAATCACTTTTCTGAGCTCACTTATATGGGCGCTGCAGTTGAAACTATTGCACCTGAAGCATAGGTTGTTGCACGTAAATCAGCAGTAAAAAATAACAATAATACAAGAGAAAATCCCAATGAAACGTTCACCGTTTATTATTTCTGCGCTGCTTCCTACAATGTTTTTGGTTGGCTGTGGTGGTGAGGTGGAAACACAAAGAGCAACCGCTGATAGCCCTGATCTTACAGGACTGTGGCGAATGAATTTGGACTCAGCTCAAGGCAGCTTGCGTGCAGATTCGAATATTAGTTTTACACTGGAAGAGACCGCGAATGGACTCGTAATGACGGAATGTGCTGGTCGAACTAGCGGTATTTTGGATCGCGAAAATGATTCAATATCCGGTTTACCGGTGAGCCCGTTCACCATTGAAGATAATGATACATTAAGTGCTACTGATGACTTAGGTGTTGCGAATGCATCTAAAATGGATCTCAGTGCGCGCTTTGATATGGGCAGCGTCACGTTGTCCGCGAGCGAATTAGGGAACCTACGTTTTTCTGATTTGTGTGTCTTGTCGTCGAGTGCAAGTGTTATTGGTGTGACTACGCAGGATAAGATTGCGGGCACCACACTGTATAATGGTGAGCCATTGCTGGTTGAAGTGACGGTTAATGGAAATATTCGTAAAGGCACCTATGGATTGGCAAGAGAGCCAGGGTCTGGTGAGGCTAGCCTTCGTTTGCAATCGCAAAGCCTAAAAGCGGGTTTGAACCGCACTGAGCTGACGTTAGCTAGCGGTACACTTAATATCACTGAAGATGGTGTGGTATGGATGAAGGGTGATTTTGACGGCATCATGCCAAATGGAAACAGCCTTTCTGGAACCTTTGAGTTTGAAAAGCCATAGGCTAAATCTATAGAAGTAAATTTTTAATGTAGCGATTGTACACGCAGCCGCTATTTCTTAATGCCGGTATCGGGCTCTGTTGTGGAGTTGGGTACCGGTTTTTTTATGCACTTTTTTTGTGCGACGCGCAAGTGCACCTATTGGATATTGTTATATTGTAGGGAGGTTTCTAAATGTCGCTGGTTAGATAATGATTGAACTGGGCTCCATCAGAATATAGAGTATCCGCCGGTTAATAACGTTACAAAGGATACGTTGATATGAATGATATGGAAGGTCAAAAGCCTTGGGGTATGGAAGTTAACTCTTTTTGCATGCTTATGCATCTAAGCCAATTAGCGAGCTTGGTACTACCAGGGTTAGGGCTTATTTTGCCATTGGTCATGTGGCTCACCAATAAGGAGCTGTCGAGCGTGGTCGATCGGCATGGAAGAGTGATTGCCAATTGGATGATTAGTGCACTGATATATTCTGTGATCAGTGGGGCGTTAGTATTTATATTTGTCGGTGTCATTGGTTTGTTTGCGATTGGAGCCTGTAATGTGTTCTTTGCCATTATTGGCGCGGTCAAGGCTAGTAACGGCGAATCGTGGGATTACCCGTTAAGCATTGGTTTTTTCGGAAAGAACAACATCAGCGGTGATCAATCTCTCTAGGGGTAGTACATGTCTTTCATGGATGATTTTCGAGCGGGCATTCGTTATCCGTTCGCCGATAGCGAGTGGCTTAGGAAGTTATGGCCACTACCGCTTATTGCTGCAATACCTATACTCGGCGTTGTTAGTCTGCTGATTCTCAAAGGTTGGCGCTTTCAAATGGTCAAGCAGATGGTGGGTGGGAGTACCGAGTTACCTGAATTTGATTTGTGGGTAATGCTCAAACGAGGGGCGTTATTGTGGGTGGTGATGATTGCTCACATATTCATTCCTGGTGTTTTGTGCGCGATACTGGGATTGGGTGGACCGCTAAGCTTGATAGCGGATTTATATCAGATCATCGATGAGGGCTTTTCCTCTTGGGCCAAATCTGCCCCAACGGATTGGGCGCTAACAATTTTCATCTATGTGATGTGGGGGGTTATCTCATTTCCTGTTTATCAATCTGGAATGATTCGATACGCGCTAACGGGAAATTGGAAATCTATGTTGAACGCACCAGCCAACTTTTTGGTATTCCTCCGGTTCTCCCATTGGTTTGCCAAGTTCTATGTTAGTTGGTTACTGCTATCTTTGGTTATTTTGGCAGTAGATTCCGTGCTGGTATTTACGGGAGTGGGGGTGTTGGTTATTCCTACTTTTACTGTCTGTGCATACTACGTGACATCGGCCTATGAACTTGGCCACTTAGCGAAGCGCTTACATTCGTCAGAAGTAGTTGTGAATGAAGGTAGGCCTATCGATATTGGGCAAGTATGACGTGGTGACGTTATTGTAGCTAGACAATTCATCTGTCTGGTCGTTTAATACTACGACCACTTGACGAAAAGTAACAAAAACGAGGGAAGATAAAATGACTGCAAATAATACAGCAATAAAGGAAGTTGAGCTTCAGGACCCCCAAGCAGTGGTAGAGGGTTTTCTAGATGCGTGTAGTGCGCTGGATTTTGACCTTGGAATGACGTTTATAGATGAGCATTGCGTCTACAAAAACATGCCTTTTCATACGGCAAGAGGGAAGGCGCGCATTAAGCGGGACCTAACCAGTATGCAAAAATCCATGAACTTGTTTGAGGTTGAAATGGTTAATATTGCTGCAAGCGGGAAGACCGTATTAACGGAACGTGTGGATACTATTGCTGGCCGTTTCTTTAGGGTGGAGATACCACTGATGGGTGTGTTTGTGGTGGAAAATGGAAAAATCACTGAATGGCGTGATTATTTTGATTGGACGTCAGTGTTTGGAAGGATGGGGCGCAGCGTCATTAGAAATCCGTTTAAATCGTAAGTTGATTGCTTGTAGAGCTTGCTGAAAATTGTTCCAAAGCAATGCCTAACTGGTATAGTCTAATATTTGAGCTAAGCGCTGTATCGTTGATACTATATGACCTGTAGAGGGTTCTACAACATAAGCCACAGAGTTATCCACAGAAATTGTGGGCAACTTGCGGCTTCGTTTACCCTCGGTTAGATTTAATGGTTCTTTAGTTAGAACTTGTTCGACTTTCGGCCCCTTCAAGCAAGCGTTTGGTTTTAATGATAGCTCTTGTGTGTGTGCCTGCCCCCGCTTTACCTCCTCGATCGAAAAGTGCTACATCAAATGCGTGAAGCTTGCCTTCTATTCCTTTGTACGTTGCTACTGCGGTAACGACTTCGTCATTTAACGTTGCGGCTAGGTGGTTAACATTCACGTTTACCCCTACTGAAAGCTCTCCCTCGTTTAGTAAGGGTTTCATCAAGCGAGCAGCGGCGAGCTCCATTAAGGCGACCATTCTTGATGTGGCGTAGACCTCTGGGAAGTTATCTTGGTTGAAGTGAATTTGTAGTGGTGAGTAATTATACTGGATCTTGTTTACTCATCCTCTGGTTTTTTTGTTTGCGGTGACGCAACAAATATTTCGACCAAATAAGTGTTTCATTTTTGTTGCAGTGTTATTACTGGAGCTATGCTACTAGCGTAAAATAAGCTAAATGCATAGGGGGATAATCGTTTTTTGCATATTAGTTCGTACGATTATTTTTCGGATTGTAGAAAAAATAACTATCCTAAAAATGGAATAAACTTTTTATATAATTTATAACAAATCTCTCTTTGTTTTTTCTACAGTTGTCGTATAGTCGAGACATAAAAATAATTATACCAATAAAAAATCCGATAAGGAGTATCGGTCTATGCGTACACTATTAGTCCTTCTAATGTTATGTTTTACTGCGGTTAGTCATGCTGTTTCTACAGCCGAAAATCAACGCATTTACGTTAACTCTGATTTTAAGCGGGCGGAGGTTTTTCCGTCGAATAGCAGAGGGTTACCAATTCTCAAAGATATTGTTGTTGCGGATGTACTGAACAAGAAAGTGAGTTTTATCGTTCGAAAAAAAGGGTTTAATCCGAAAAAAATTATAGTGGTTCAAAAATCCCTATTTTCTAAAAAGATAGAACGATTACAAACTAAAGTAATTTCTCTATCTGATTTAGATGCTTATCGAGTCACCGTGACGTTGAAAGATGATGATCTGCCGTTAGTGGTCTTTAGAGTGGGCAGCTTCTTGTCTGGCTCAGATTATTTTGTAGCCATCAATGATCTTCAGCAAGCCGGTGTCGCGGAATTGCAAAATAACAAGCGTTTGCCAGCTCGAAATCAATTGAAGTATGTGGAAACGTTGTTGTTGTCCTATCCAAGTAATTTCACATTGCATAGGATGCAAACAGATTTATCAATAGTTGTTGACCGTCTGGATGATGCTGCTAGAACGAGAAAACGTACCTATGCGGATAAAATGGCATTTAAAGCGGCATTAGCGCTGGAAAAGAATACCACTAATCGATACGAATGGAAGGAAGGCTACCAGCGTTATTTAAAGCTCTATCCGAATGGTAAGTATGTCAACAAAGCGAAAGAAAGTTTGCGCCGTATTCAATTGGGTTTACAAACGGAGCGTAATACTACTAACCCCCAATCGGAGGGTGATCAAAGTATATCGTTGCTTTCGCTATTTAGCATAGGGTAGTGAATGTGCGTTAGGAGTGGAACCCAAGAGAGACTTCAGGTTATGCTAGCCCTAGGATTCAGGGTTAGTATTAGGGAGTTGCTATGCAGAGGTATCTTTATTCTTGGTTATTATTGGTAGGTGTAGGGCATGTGTTGCTCGGACTTGCGTTTATCCTTGTGGCGAAAACATCGTTGATCGATCCATATCTGAGCTATCTCTATGTGGTTTTTTCTATTCCGTCAGATACTTCCTTAGCAAGTAACGCCAATGAGTCATTGTTGAGAACTATCCTTCAACTTTTTGGGCCGACGATTGCAAGTTGGGGGGCTCTTTTTTGTATCGCGGTATCCAGTTATATGCGACTTGGTGATCAGCGCATAAAAATGGGTATCATCTTGGCGCTATTAATCTGGTTTATGATTGATTGTAGCTTGTCTGTTCTCAATGGGATCAATGCTCATTTGGTGATTAATATTCTCGCTTGCATTTCCATACTTCCTCCCTTAGTCATGTTAAAGCCAAATACATCGATAAATTGATGCCACAATTCATCATAATTTGACCATCGTAGTGTCCCTATTGCTTGATTAGTATGTAGGGACACTTGGTTTCAATTGTTTATAGAACAGGATGTCAAACTGACATGAGAAAATTACTGCTATTTCCTTTTGTGCTTCTCTCTTTTCTGGTAGGAAAGGTTCAGTGGGCTGCCCCGCCATGGTTGCTAGTGGTAGGGCGTTTTCGATCTTCTCGCCCTGGCTATTTCTGGGGCGCCATTGCTCTGCTGATTGCTGTGATGACGGGGGCTAGCTACTACGATAGTCTGCCTAAACCCGTCAGAGTGAAAGGCGTTATTCAATCGCTTGATGTGACTGGCAATGTAGAGGGTGCTCAGCCGGACCTGCTGCGCGTCAATTTCTCCTATGATACTGATGATCTTAAGCCCGATCAGCAGCGACCAGAAGGAGAGCCGTCCGTTGCTCGTATCGATCTATTAGGAGAGCGTGTTACTTCTGGGATAAGGTTATCCCCAGTGAAAAAAGGGCAGTGGACGTGGGTGAACGATAACACGTTGCATTTTACTCCAGAGAACGATTGGGCCCCTGGAGTTAATTATACGGTCTCTTTTGATAAATCCATTTTCTCTTCTGAAACATTACTCGCAGAGAGTGAGTACGTATTTACCACCCCTGAGTTGTCATTTTCAGTTTCTAATCTTGAATTTTATCAGGATCCTTTGGATACCTCTATTCGTCGCGTAGTAGCAACATTGGGCTTTAGTCACCCCGTGGATAAACAGAGCGTAGAGGCTATGTTGGCCCTCAGTATGAGGCCGTCTGGGGCAGGGTTGGTTGTGACCCCGAAACCTTTTAGCTTTAGTGTCAGCTATGACAAGAATTTACGTGAAGCTTATATACAGTCCGAGCCGATTTCGCTTCCGCAGCAACCAAGCTATATGAAGGTGTCTGTAGAAAAAGGCGTGAAGTCGATTTTTGGCGGTGAACAAAGCCACGTAGAAATAGAGCAAAAGGTATTAATCCCTGATATTTATAGCTTCTTAAAAGTATCGCAGGCCGAAACTCGTATTGTAAGAAACCTTGAGAATGATCCGGAGCAAATGCTCACATTGGAATTTACCGATGATATCTCGATAGGAGAATTGAAGGACAAAATATCACTCTATCAACTACCGGCTAAAGGTGAGCCACTGGGTAAGAGCTATTGGCGTGGGCCAAGAAAAGTGAGCAATGATGTGTTGAGTCATAGTAAGAAGCTCCCTTTAGATATATTGGTAAACGAAAGGGATGCGTCGAAGTTATACAGTTTACGTGTAGATATTCCAGAAAATCGTTACCTGTATGTCAAAATTGAGCCTAAATTGACATCCGTCAACAATTTTGTCCACGGATCTTTCTATGACACCGTGCTCAAGAGCCCTGATTACCCCAAGGAGATCGATATAGCGGGCGAAGGGTCCATATTAACTTACTCCGGTGAACGTCACTTGAGCGTCTTGTCTCGTGGATTAAAAGGCCTTAAATATACCGTTGGAAAACTCAAAGCGGGTCAATTGAACCATTTGATAACCCAAACCAACGGGGACATCAGTGATCCTCGTTTTAGTAACTGGAATTTTAACGAGCAGAATATCGCTGAGTTCTCTGAGGTGGTGGTGGATATTCCATCAGATCATCCAAAAACATCTCATTACTCTTCGCTTGAACTGGGGCAGTTTCTTGAGGAAAGTAAGCGCGGCGTGGGTTTGTTCTTCGTCAAAGTGGAAGGCTGGGATAGCAAGCATAACCGTCAAGTAGGCTATGTTTCGGATAAGAGGCTAATACTGATTACGGATTTAGGCGTGATCGTTAAAAATAACCGTAACACTACCCACGATGTGTTTGTACAATCGATCCAAACTGGCTCGCCTGTGTCGGGTGCTAGCGTGACGCTGCTGGGTAAAAATGGTATTCCATTGTTCACACGAACGCTTTCTGACGCAGGCCATACCTCATTTCCATCAACGAAGGATTTTAGAAAGGAAAAGCAACCTACTGTCTATGTGGTCAAGCATGGAGACGACATGTCCTTTATTCCATTCAATCGCCACTCTAGACAAATTAATTTGACGCGATTTGATATAGGAGGGGTTCGAAAGAGTAATTATCAACAGGATGCGCTTAATGCGTATCTGTTTTCTGATCGTGGTATTTATCGCCCAGGGGAGACGATTACCGTTGGCTCCATTGTGAAGAATAGCGATTTTAGCAATGTTGAAGGTATCCCGTTGGAATGGGTGATTCGAGGTCCGAGAAATAACGAGCTTAGTGTTAAGAAGATCACATTACCCGAGATGGGTTTCTTCGATTTTCAATATGCCTCTGATACCACGTCAGATACAGGGCGATATAAAGCCTCTCTTCATCTTGTGCGGGATAATAAATACCGTGGTAGGGAAGTGGGTTCTACCTATTTCTCTGTCGAGGAATTTCAACCTGACACGATGAAAATCGAAAGTCGATTAGTTGATGTGACAAGTACTGGGTGGTTGAATAAAGAGAGTGTGAAGGCAAAGGTATCGTTACAGAATTTGTTTGGTGTACCTGCGCAAGATAGAAAAGTTTCGGGACGTATGACTGTCACCCCCACCACATTTAATTTTTCACCCTATCAAGATTACACGTTTACTGACCCCTATGCTGATAAGAATAACAAGCCGCTGCAGTTGGACGAGTATTTGCCTGAGATGAACTCGGATGCTGATGGTTTGGCAGAGTTCGTTATGGATTTACAGCGTTTCAGACAGGGAACTTATCGATTACGTTTTGTTACGGAAGGTTTTGAGCAAGGAGGAGGGCGCAGTGTGATGGCGTCTAACTCCATACTTATCTCACCGTTAACGTCGTTGGTTGGGCACAAGGCGGATGGTCGGTTGGATTATATCAATACGAATACAGAAAGAAATATTGAATTTATTGCTCTCAACTCCCAAATTAAACGCATTGAACTGTCGGGCATGACGGCCTCGATAAAAGCAATACAACGGGTTTCAACGCTAGTAAAGCAAAAGAATGGTACTTATCAATATCAGTCAATTAAGAAAGAAAACGAAATTTTGACTCAACCTCTAGACCTGCCGGTAGAAGGTTATATCTACAGCATTCCAACGACAGACGCAGGAGATTTCGCGATTGAGATATTTGATGCTAATCAGGTTAAGTTATCCCGAGTAGAATATTCAGTCGTAGGCCATGGAAACCTAGCGGGTAAGTTAGATAAAAATGCCGAGTTGCGTGTGGTATTAGATAAGTCAGACTATTTACCCGGTGACTGGATTGAAATGAATATTAGGGCTCCGTACGCGGGGGCAGGGCTGATTACGATAGAAACGGATAAGGTACACCACTTCACGTGGTTTTCATCGGAGGTAGAGAGCAGCATACAGAGAATAAAAATACCTGACACTCTCGAAGGCACAGGTTATGTGAATGTGACTTTTGTGCGGGATGTTGGGTCAAAAGAAATATATGTTAGCCCGCTTAGTTATGCTGTATTGCCCTTCTCAATAGATAAGAGTAAGCGAAAAATCGATATTGATTTGGCTGTCAATGATATTGTTCGTCCGGGGGAGCCGATGACAATGTCCTATTCAACGTCAGCTCCAGCAAGAATCGCTATTTTTGCGGTGGATGAGGGAATCCTGCAAGTTGCAAAATATCAGACGCCGAATCCACTGAGCCACTTCTTGAAAAAGCGTGCGTTGGAAGTGAATACACTACAAATACTGGACCTTATTCTGCCTGATTTTAATGTTGTTAAGACCCTGTCTGCAAGTGGTGGTGGATCTACGGCAAGAAAAGCGCTGGGTAAAAATATCAATCCTTTTGCGCGTAAGACTGATGCTCCTGCGGTTTACTGGTCGGGGATACATGATGCAGGAACGGACGCTCGCACGGTGACCTTTACTGTGCCTAATACTTTTGCAGGGGCATTGCGTGTTATGGCTGTTGCAGTTGGGGAGGCATCTGTTGGGACTGCCACAGATAGCACCACGGTAAGAGGACCTTTTGTTATCTCACCTAACGTTCTGACCCAAGCTGCACCAGGTGATGAATTCGTGGTGACAGTGGGTATTGCGAATATTATTGATGGTTCTGGTGATAATGCGTTGGTTACACTGAAAAGCTCGGCGTCGTCGGGTTTAGAGATACTAGGCAATGCAGAATCTACGTTACGTATTGATGAGGGAGGGGAGGGCTCAATTAGCTTGCGTGTGAGAGCAAAGCAACAGTTGGGTGCTGCCACGCTAACATTTGATGTGTCTCATAAAGAGGAGCACTCTCGGCGCACTGCTAGCCTTAGTATTCGGCCTGTAATGCCATATCGAACCAGTCTAATGAGTGGTTTTGATAGCGATGGTGATGTGAGGTTAACGGTAGAACGTGACTTATATAGCAATCTTGCTACTCAAACCATTGCCGCCTCAACCAGCCCACTTGTGGTGGTTGATGGTCTAACGGATTATCTAGAAAACTTTCCTCACGGCTGTACGGAACAGGTGGTGAGCAAGGTGTTCCCATTGGCGGGGTTGATGACACATCCTACCTACGCTCCACACGTGACAAAAGTGAACGAATTCTTTACACACCTCATGGGTAAATTACGAGAGAGACAGCAGGCGGATGGTGGCTTTGCCTATTGGCCTGGGCAAACGTATACCGCTGAATATCCTTCCATCTATGTGATGCACTTCCTTATTGAATCCAGTCAGCTTGGCTATCCCGTTCCATCCGACATGTTGCAGAGAGGTAAAGATTACCTGGCTGATTATGTGGGTCGAGCATCCGAGACTATTGACGATGCAAGGAGTCGAGCAATTGCGGTATACCTACTGACGAGAATGGGATCAGTAACCACTAATTACTTGGTGGATTTGGAAGAGTCGCTGGGGAAAAATCATAAGGGCATATGGGAGCAAGATATATTGTCTGCCTATATCGCGGCGACATATCAATTACTGCAAAATGATGCTGAAGCTAATCGCTTGATACAGCAATATCAATTGGGCGAACAGTCCTGGAAAGGGCAAGGTGATTTCTATTCGACCCTGACGCTAGATTCGCAGTACGTCTATTTGTTGTCTAGACACTTTGAACAACGAGCTCGAGCGTTGGATGGCGAAGATATTTTGACTCTCACCGATCCAATTTTTAAAGGAGAGTATAATACGATTGGTGCAGCCTATGGGATTTTGGGTCTGGGTGCTTATAGTAAACTTGTCATGGATGACAAGGTCGATACAGCTATGCGCTTTTTGGCGACCTCTTTGGCAGGGGAGCAACAAGAGCTTAAATCTAACGCAATACCGTTTAATACGGCAGGTTACTCCGTCGGTACTAAAACGTTGTCGTTGGATGCTGGTATGCCGCTGTTTTATCTTAACTCACAGGCGGGTTTTGATCGCCCCTCTGGGGCACAGACAGTGAAGAGCGGTATCGAAATTCATCGCGACTTTATTGATGACGATGGAAATAGTGTGACTCGGTTTGAGCAAGGTAAAGAGTTGACGGTGCGTTTAAGAGTCAGGGGGCTGCTAAGCAAAACGCTGACCAATATTGCGGTGATCGATTTATTGCCCGGTGGCTTTGAAGTGATACGAAGCTCAGTATCAAGAAAGGCCTATGGTTGGCGAGCTGATTATGTTGACATACGGGAGGATCGTGTGGTGTTTTATGGTAGTTTTGATTCTTCGGTGAGAGAGTTGACGTATAAAGTAAAACTAACGGCGGCGGGAAAGTTCAGTATTCCTCCTTCTTTTGCTGAGTCGATGTATGATCGCTCAATTACCGCTATCTCTACAGCGGGTGTGTTCGACGTTTTTGATGATAAGCATTAAGAGCGGCGGCATCAGGAAAGTCATGACACCGCGCATAATCTCTCGAGTATTGCTCGTGGGATTGTGCGCGGTGTCATGTGGATTGATACTTTGGTATGCGCTATGTCCCAAACCCGAGTTACGTTCTTTTACGACGTATTCGACCGCATTATTTGATAAGCGTGGAGAGCTGCTGCGTATTACCTTAGCGGAAGATGATCGGTATCGTGTATATGAGCCGATCGATAATATTTCGGAAGCGTTTGTTGCCGCGACGATAATGTATGAAGACCAGTCTTATTATGATCATGCCGGTGTCGATATTGTTGCTATCTTTCGGGCCTTTTGGGTGACCTATATTCTGGGAGAGCGACGGATGGGGGCTTCGACGATTGTTATGCAGGTGGCGCGGCTTCGATGGGGGATAGCATCAAGTAGCCTAGCGGGTAAGATTCAACAAATATTCCGCGCCCTTCAGCTTACTCGGCACTTTAGCAAGCAAGAGATTTTGGAACTGTATTTTAATCTAGCACCTTATGGGGGAAATATAGAAGGCATTGGTGCGGCAAGCTTGATCTACTTTGATAAACCCGCATCAGCGCTCAGCTTCCCTGAGGCGCTGACCTTGGCGGTAATACCTCAGAACCCCAATAAACGTAACCCGGCGATAAAACGGGGTTATGCTGCCCTCAAGGTGGCTAGAAATAATCTTTATAGACGCTGGGTTGAAGAGAATCCTCAGGCGGTTAGCAAACAAAAGCATATGGCGATGCCGCTACAGGTTCGTGCATTGAGTGCTTTACCTTTTCGAGCGCCGCATTTTTCAAACTACATGTTGGCTTCTCAATCTCGATGGGCGCACGGGAAGCTAACAACAACGCTGGATGGACGAATACAGAAGACCTTCGAGAAAGTTACTCACGCGTACTTAGCGTCAAAATCGGCATTAGGAATGCATAACGCGTCAGCACTGTTATTGAATTACCAGACGATGGAAGTCGAAGCGATGGTAGGGTCGGCTGATTTTTTTAATAATGATATACAGGGGCAGGTCAATGGTACGCTTGCTAAGCGCTCTCCGGGGTCGACACTTAAGCCATTTGTGTATGGGCTGGCAATAGACGAAGGTATCATTCACCCAATGAGTCTTCTTAAAGATTCACCCAAGAAATTCGGAGGCTTTACCCCAGAAAATTATGATAAGCAATTTCGAGGGCCAATTGTTGCTAAGGATGCATTGATTGAAAGCCGTAATGTCCCGGCAGTTTGGTTGCAAGCACAGCTATCTCATCAATCTTTCTACGATTTTTTGTTGTCTGCCGGTGTAAGAGGGCTAGCGGATGAGTCTTTCTACGGGTTAGCGTTGGCTCTAGGGGGAGGAGAACTGACGATGATGGAGTTGGCATCTCTTTATGCTAGCTTGGCAAATTTGGGTGTAGTAAAACCCATTGTCAGTGTGAAACGAACTCAATCTGATGTTAGCGCTAAAGGCAAACGTATACTGAGCCCAGAAGCGAGCTTTTTGGTACTTGATATGTTGAAAGGTAATGCGTCGCCCCATGATTTACGTTCAGGCTTGTCATTATTGGAGGCTGATGATATTCCGTGGAAAACCGGTACTTCCTGGGCTTTTCGCGATGCATGGGCAGTGGGAGTGTCTGGTCCGTATGTGTTGGTTGTGTGGGTCGGTAATTTTGATGGCCGTGGTAACCCCGCTTTTGTTGGCAGAAGTGCTGCGGGCCCGTTACTATTTTCGTTATTTGATGTGATTGATAAAGCAGATACATGGAAAGTTGAATCACTGCTGTCCGAAAGAAATCTTAATTTGAAAAAAGTAGCGGTGTGTAGAAATACTGGTGACTTATTGGAAAAGCGTTGTCCAAGCTCGGTTGAATCTTGGTTTATACCGGGTGTGTCTCCTATCAAGTCGTCAAATGTTTACCGTTCAGTGATATTGGATAAAGTGACTGGGCTCCGTACGTGTGGCCCCACAACACAACAAACGGTAGAGCGAATTTTCGAATTTTGGCCATCGGACTTTCTACGCATATTTTCTCAAGCAGGTATCTCACTGAAGACACCGCCTAGCTATGTACCAGGTTGTAGCCTGGAACAGAAAAGTACCTCAGGGCAAAAGCCCACGATAACGTCACCTCAGCAACGTGTCGATTACGTTATTCAAAGTGATAGCGCAGGCGAGGAGATGATCCCATTTACCGCAACGGTGGATTCAGATGTTGAATCCTTGTTTTGGTTTGTGAACGGTAAATATGTCGGGCAAGCAAAGTCTTCGGAAGCTTTTTATTGGCAAGCAACAAACGGTGACTTTGTGGTAAACGCGGTGGATGATGCAGGGCGAAGCGCCACCAAGAATGTGAGGGTACTTCAATTTTAGAAAGGGTGACAAACCCTTGAGACTGTAAAGTCACTCCTCTGCGGGATGTAATAATAGCCATAACCTGTTACGGTTTAACCTTTGGTTTTAACGAGTAGCGAGTATGAAAAACGGTAAGATTGTCGGTACAGTGAAAGAGGTGTGGCGCTATCCTGTGAAGTCCATGCAAGGCCAGAAAATCCCCCATAGCCAGATAGCAAAATTTGGTGTTATAGGTGATCGTGGCTGGGCAGTGAAAGATGACGATGTAGGAGAAATCAGAGGCGTCAGGAAATTGCCAAAATTACTTAATTACTCTGCTGCCTACGTGACTGAGCCTAGCGCAACGATGATTCCGCCTGTACGCATTACGCATCCGACAGGTGAGTTATCTGATGTAATTGATACAGAGCATCAAGCGGCAATGTCCGAGTATCTAAAAAAACCGGTAAGCTTATGGCCCTTGCAACCGAAATCAAATGTTGGGCACTATCGATTAGCGGAAATGGCAAATTCGAAGGATCTGCGCAATCAATTCGGTACGGATACAAACCCGGATATATCGTCTATCTCCCTTAAGCTGCTGTTGGAGCTGTCTGTATTTGCTACCCCTCTTGGCCGTTATTACGATGCGTACCCGCTGCATTTACTTACCACCGCGTCCTTAGTTGAAATGGCGAATTGCGAACCGAAAGGTGATTTTGATGCGCGGCGCTTTAGGCCCAATATCGTGATAGACAGCGGGGATGATCAGCAGGGTTTTGTCGAGTTTGGTTGGACAGGGGGAGTACTTGCTATTGGAGATACGCTGATCAAATGTGAAACACGCACGGTGCGTTGCTCAATGCCTGCGCAACCCCAGCCAGGGCTTTCCAAAAATGCAGCGGTAGTAAAATCCTTGGTCGCAAATACCGATCGACACCTTGGTATCTATGCCACAGTAATCAGAGAAGGTAGGATTAAGGAGGGGGATGACGTGGTACTCTATACCCCTCGTTTAATGAAGGTCAAACAGGCGCTAGAGCCGATAACCAATTCGATTAAACGTAAATTGTTAGACGCGTCGTTAAAAGCGGCGGACTATATGTCTGAGAAGAATTCTTCAAACCCTTAAAGGAATAAATGTTAATGAAAAAGACAGTGGTTATTACCGGTTGTAATCGAGGCATTGGATTGTCGTTTGCGGACCTGTATAAGAAACAAGGTTACCAAGTATTCGCGTTGTGTCGCAAAAGTACCGTTGAGCTGGAAGCGCTGGGTGTTGAAATTGTCGAAGGTGTAGACGTATCCAGTGATGGTGTGGGTGCTGTATTGAAAGAGAAACTCACGGGCGTTAATATCGATATTTTGATCAATAATGCCGGTATTCTTAAGAATGAAGTGCTGGGGCAAATTGATTACAGTTCTATTCGTGATCAATTCGAAACGAATTCATTGGGTCCGCTAAGGGTAACTGAAGCGCTATTAGATCAGATTTCAGACGGTGGTAAAGTAGCTCTTATTACCTCCCGCATGGGGTCGATTACCGATAACGGCAGCGGTGGACGGTATGGGTACCGTATGTCTAAAGTGGCGCTGAATATTGCGGGGGTTTCATTAGCAAAGGATGTTGCACCCAAGGGCATCGCAGTTGCAATACTGCATCCTGGGCTCGTCGGAACGGAAATGATTGGCGGCCATGGTGATATAACACCCGATCAAGCGGCTGAACGATTGGCCGCGAGAATAGAAGGGTTAACGATGCAAAACAGCGGTACCTTCTGGCATTCCAATGGGGAAGAGCTACCGTGGTAGCGTCGTTGAGGTAAGGGTTATGTGGCTACAAACGGAAATTCGCTTAGCGCCTCGATCTCGAGGTTTTCATTTAATCACCGATGAGGTGCTTGCGAACATCCCGCAGCTGTCCAATGTGAACGTGGGCATCATGAATGTCTTCATAAAACATACTTCTGCGTCGTTGACGATTAATGAAGACGCTGATCCTACCGTACGAGACGATTTTGAAAGCTATTTTAATCGTGCGGTGGCGGAGAACGAACCTTACTACCGGCATATGGATGAAGGGAGTGATGATATGCCTGCACATATCAAGAGTAGTCTGCTGGGCTCGAGTATTAATATTCCAGTCACGGATGGTCAGCTCAATATGGGGGTGTGGCAGGGGATTTATCTTTGCGAACATCGTAATCAAGGTGGATCGCGATCATTGGTAATCACGGTGTCTGGTGAGTGATTAGCGCTCTTATTGTTTTTTCGAATGAGGTTGAGTCTTGTGCTCATCCTCATTCGCGTCCTTGAGGTTATCGCGTAGATTCTTCATGTTGTCCCGAACCTTGATTGATCGCGCGAGCTTTTTTTCGATAGCTTTATTATTGGGATCAAATTTTATTAGATATTCCCATAGCGATATGGCGAGTTGGATGTTGCCATCCAAATAGAAGGCGTCTGCCTTTTTATCAAGAATGTCTACATTGTGGGTCAATACGTTGTTTGCACGTTCAATTTTGTCATGAATATCTTTTGATAATTGCCGAATACGTTTTAGCTGCGAAATAAGTTGAGTGCTAGCAATAAGCTGACCGTCTTCAATGCTTCTATCGAGTTCCCTTCCCAGTTTTCGTTGCGTCTGTTCTCGAGCAACTTCTTGGTATTGGGATATTTTTTTTCCGAGAGTGTCTGTTGTCGCGAGTAATTTATCGGATAATTTTAGGTTGCTAAGGGAGTGATGGCAGAGTGCTGCTGCACTAATATCCCCTGTGTCGAAAGCTGACGCTGCATGTTTTAACAATGATCGAGCTATTTTTTGTTGTTCAAATAGATAGTAGCGTTGATAGAAGTCAGTCAGGAGCGTGCCTTGTGATAACGCTTCAATGTTAACGTAGTAAGCGTATTCATCAATTAACCACTGGCTTTTTGATAGCGTACGTCGCAATTCGTGCTGGTACAGTGAGGCTGTAGCGGTTTGCGATTGTTTATCTTGAGGAGTGTTTGTGTCTGATAGTGTTTGGCAGCCAGATATCAACCACAATAATAATACACTAGTGCTAACGCTAAGCTTCTGCATGGCTATCCTTTGCATGCTGATTGACAATGCTTGCATGGGGAGCCTTAAGGCCATCTACAATATAGGTTGATATCTGAGATGACTTACCTCGTACTTCAAGAAAACGTTGATCTTGCGTCAGCAGCGTTTGAGATCCACCTGCGTGTTGATATACCTTCTCACTGACAACTAGCTTTCCAGGGTCACCTATGCCACATAATCTTGCTGCGACATTTACAGGGTCACCTACAACGGTGTATTGCATTCGCACATCGGTTCCGAGAGTTCCCGCCAGCATTTCACCACAATGGATACCGAGCCGAAACTGAATTGTGGGTTTGTTATCTTGCATTCTTTTTTCGTTATAGGTGGCGACTAATTTAAGAAATAAGAGAGCACTACATATTGCGTTGAGGCTGTGATGCGGATCTTCATCTGGAGCACCAAATATTATCATGACGCCGTCACCAATAAATTTATCCACGGTGCCTTGGTAAACGCCGCTTGCTTGCAGAGTGTGGTGATAATACGTGTTTAACAATTCCCCGATTTCGTTGGGGGCAAGTAGTTCACACATTTGTGTGAAACCCACAATATCAATAAAAAGTACGCTTGCGTTGACATAGCGCGTAGGGATTTGTGGGTTGTCTAAGTTTTCTAGCAGGTTATTAGCAATATTGCTATCAAGATAGCGATGGAACGTAGAGGTAAGCTGTTCACGTTCTCTGAGCCCAATGGCCATTTTGTTAAACCCGTCGATAAGTGAACCCAGTTCGTCCTGTCGTTTGACGGGAATTTGGTATTCGTAATTACCATGTTGTAAAGCGTTGGTTGCTTTGGTCAGGTGTTGAAGGGGGCGAGTAATATGTCGGCCCAGTATAATAGCAAGTAGCAAGCTAAATATAAGAATACAAAGTGTTGTGATTGTCATCCACTGCAGGGAACGTTGAATACTGGAGCTGATAAGACTTTTATCTAAATGAATTAGTGCATAACCCACGAGAACGTCTTGAAAGACGATAGGGGTAAGATAGAGACCTTGGGCATGTAGATCTGATGCGGGGGAGTCTGGTGCTATGCGTGTTGCTGTATCGGAAAACGTTTCGCTGCCAGCGTGAGCGAGAACAATCGCATTGCTATTGATGATGGCTGCGCCCTGAATCATGGGGGTTTCGATAATTGTAGACATCGCAACGTTGAGGCTAAGCATGTCTTCTGCGAGGATTTGTTCTGCTGCACCACTGGCGGCTTGGCTGCTAATGGATTGGCCAAAGGTGTCACTCAGTTCTAGCAACAATTGCTCGAGATCCGAGGTTACAATCGCCCATAACGCGCTTAGGGTCATTATCGATACTAGCGCAAAAGCGATGGAGACTTTGTAAGCGATTGGAAAACGTCCAAATTTCGCTTGTAGAGAGAGGGTCTTTTTTAAATTCACAGGGTTCTGGGTGTCGTTGTGGCGGCAAAGCCGCGAGTATTTCAGTTGCGCAATAGTATAGAGGTTACCGAATACGGTGGACAGTCATGATAGGACAAGCGGTCGAAGTAATGGTTGCACGTTGTGTGTACTGAGACCTAGTTAAATATTCGTGTAATATGTACGCTTTTATTGTCCCAGGAAGACCAGAAAGTCATATAAGGATGCGTTATTTATGTTTCGTTCGGCAGTATTATTGATCGTGGGTATTTGTTTGGGATGGGTATTACGCCCATATGCCATGCCAGTGGGTGAGGTTGATTCGGGGAGAGCTAACTCTCATGAGGCGCTGACTGTTGAGTCAGAACTTGGAGGCCAGCCTCAACTAAAGGAAGAGTCAAAAGCATTATTAGAGCGGGATGGTGTTTTGGCGTTGATTGAGCAGCAGGAGGTCGAGCAAGTGTTGGCGAATTTGCAACACATTGACCTCGATAAACAGCGTAATCGTTCGGTTTATGTGGCGTTGCACAATAATCTTTATCGATTGCTGGAACAACAAAATTGGCGACAATTACAGGCGTGGACGACGGCGATGTTAGCAGAGGGCTATAATTTCAGCGTACTTTACCTAATGGACGCTAAGATAGCGCTACATCAAGGCGAATTGCTGATGGCTCTTGATGGTTTGTTTGCCGCCCAACACTATGCTGAAGGAAATGAGGAGGTAGCCAATATACAAACCGAAATTGAAAACGTGGTGGTTGACTTGATGAACCGCTATCGCGAGGGCAATACCCGGGTAAGTCGACAGTCTGCTCTTGATGTATTGCAATATGTTATGGAAAAACAGCCTGAAAACCCGTTATTTGGCCTAGAAATATCAATCCTTTATGCTGATGGAGGTGATTACCCGTCTGCCATCGATACCATCAATATTATTCCTTATAGTGAAAAGTACCAAGACACGATAGTTGCGTTAAAAACCCGGTATTTGAGCGCAATGAGCAGCTTGCAACAGGCCACAGTTGCAATACCCCTTGAGAAGGTTGGCCAGCATTTTTACGTGACAGCCTTTGTTGATCAACGCTCACTTAACTTACTTATCGATACTGGGGCGACAACTACCGCGCTGGGGAGGGAGGTCATTTCGTCACTCTATTCTGGCGGGTTTCTGGGTGGTGACGTTGGGGCGGTATCCATTGGGACAGCAAATGGTATCGCTGAAGTGAATTCCTACCAAGCAAATGTGTTTTCGATAGGCAGCTTTGCGGTGGAAGATTTCCAATTATTGGAAGTGGAGCTGGGCGATTCTGGTGAGTTTGATGGTTTATTAGGCATGAATTTTTTATCATTATTCGAGTTTGAGCTTGATCAGTCCAATCGCCAGTTGTTCTTGACACCTAAATGACTTAACTACTATAGGACTTAACTATGACACACAGGCAGTTACGATAAACCTGTAGAAAAATAGCCTCAATTCGTTATAGTCAGCCTTCTTTAATGTATTGCCCCGTTATTTATTGCTGCCATGCCCTTACATAGTGCTTATTTATGATTACGACAATTGTTAACACCGTCAACTCTGCCGTCACTGGCGGAGAGCGTTACCTTAATGCAACCAAAGTCGGTTTTGAATTGGAGCAATCATATCGCTCGTATCGTAATAAAAGCTCCGCACTGAGCACTCGAGAGCAGCGTCAATTGTTGGCCGAGACCCATTGCAGTGGCGCTCAAAAATTAACCAAGCTATTTCATGATAATGGCGCGATTTGGGTAAAGTTGGGTCAATTTCTCAGTTCTCGTTCGGATATACTGCCTACACAATACGTGTCTGAATTGGGTAAGTTACAGGACGGAGCGAAGCCTGTGAGCTTTCGCCAGATTGAAAAAGTGCTGCGTCAAGAATGGGGTGAGCAATGGCGGGATCATTTCCAATCTTTTGAGGAAACCCCGGTTGCAGCGGCCTCAGTTGCTCAAGTGCATCGTGCGGTATTGGTGTCGGGTGAGGCTGTTGCGGTGAAAATTCAGCTGCCAAAAGCACGCCTTTTGTTCAGGCAAGATTCAACGGTTTTTACTGCGGTTGGGAAGGTCGGTTCTGCCCTGATTAGTCAGTTTGATGTGCAACAGGTGGTTAAGCAAATCGTAACTATGACGATGGCTGAGCTGGATTTTACAACAGAGGAAGACAACTTACGTAAATTTTCTGAGTTACCCCACCCTCCGTTAATTTATGTGCCGAGCACGTTTGAGGCGTTAAATACTAGTAGGATATTGGTCACTGAATGGATCAACGGTACTCGGTTGACAGACTATCTGGATGCAAACCCTTCGTTAGCTGAATCGCTGTTACGTGACATGCTCAGTTGCTACGTGCAACAGATTACGGTTTTTGGGCTTTATCATGCGGACCCTCACGCGGGGAACTTTCTTGTGATGGGTGACAGTAAGGTTGCGGTACTGGATTATGGTGCTATCGGGGAGCTTAATGCCGAGGAAGCACGGCATTACGGCTTGCTGCTTCAAGTGTTGTTTGGAAAAATTGAAGTAGAAGAGCCCTTAGGTTCGATTTTTAGACGGGCTGGGTTTGTTGCGAAGGACCAGGCTGTGTTTGAGGAAGTGGCGGATTTGGTACTTAAGGAAAATCTACGTAACGCTGATTCAACTGATGTTCTTTCTATTGCGCTAAACAAAATGCGGGACCTCAATGTTCAGATCCCGGATACCTTTGTGTCATTGGCAAGGGTAATCCTTACTTTTGGCGGACTGCTTAAAATCTATCGAGTGAACGATCAAACACCTAAATCCAGTGGTTAATTGAGTTCGACTGGTTCGGAATTTCGGGCAATTCGGTGAAATTTATCGCCAAGAATACGCTTAGCTATCGCTGCACTTTTGGCAACTTGTGTTACTAGGTAGCGTGTTTTCTTGTGAGAGCCTTCAATAATGCCAATATAGATATCTGCGACGCTACTGGCAGGTAGGGTTCCTTTTGTGTTGCCTGGGTTTTCGAGGCGGGCTTTATGGTGACGATAGTTTAGACGTGTTTTTTTATTACCCAAAACGCGGCTTAGTGTGGCTAACGAGTTTGAGCGGAAGTTTGCTTCAATAGGGCCGGGTTGAATTAAATGAACGTCAATGCCTTCGTGTTCAAGCTCTAGCCTGTAGGCATCGACCGCAGCTTCAAGGGCATACTTTGACATACTGTAGGGTCCCCGAAATGCCATCGTGATAACACCGAGCACGGACCCATTAAAGATCAATTTACTGTTTTTTTTCAGTGCTGGCAGCAATTGGTTCGTCAATTGGATGGGGCCGACGACATTTATCGTGTGCTGATCAACTAGGCTCTCCCACGTTGTGTCCTCTAGCGCGACTTGCAGGCCATAGCCTGCGTTATTAAAAAGAACATCGATATGTGAATCGGTCAGCGCTAATATCTGCTTTGCGGCCTCCAGTACACTTGATTGTTCATTGAGTTCCAAAGCGACTGTTTTGGCGCCTAGCGCTTTTAATGCGGTCAGGTCTTCAGGTTTACGTGCCGTAGCGATGACGTTGTGTCCTTTGGCCAAGCTGGCTTTGGCACAGGCTAAGCCTATGCCGGTTGAGGCGCCAGTAATAACAACAGTTGTCATTGTAGTTTGTCCTTGCGTGAGTTATGCGATATCGTTTTTTGGGGGGATTTTGAGTGCAGCAATTGTATGAATTGTCTGTTGCTCATCATCACTGAGTTGGTGCCATTTGTCGATAACAGTATTCCAGGTTTTGACTTGAAAAGACTTGGCAACATTGGTGAATTCGGTGCCGTCAAGGTTACCTCTATAAAGGGAACGGTTTTGCCAAAAGGCTGCTTCGTTAAAGACGGTTTCTCCCTCCTGCTTAAAGCGTAAATAGGCGGCCTTATTTTGCTGCATGAGGGGGACGTAGACTCGACTTATTTCGGATAAAAGGGGTTTGTGCCGTCTAGATAACTCAAACGCCGGGTGATTGGTAGAAACGTCGAAATCCCCAGCATAGATACGTGTTAGCCAGCGGTATACCTTGGGTGCTTTCCGTTCGATATGACTAGCAGCAGAGGGGTCGGTTAGGTTCATTCCAAGCTGTCCTGCAATGCTAGCGTCAGCGAGGGTAAACTGAGAACCAAAAATATAGGCCTGTGGATCGATTAAGGCGATATCAAGAGCAGAAAGTAAGCGGTCAAAAGCATCTTCGAGAAAGGCGTGGGTAGTGCCGGATGTTCCGTATTGAGGGCTGCGATGTACCGGCGGCTGTAAATCGCGGTGTAGTCCCTGGATACTGGGGCGGTCTTCTGGAGCGACGCTGAATAAATAAGGTAGACGTTTGACCTGACGTTTCGGAAAGTCTCGCGCAATAATATGGTGGGCTGGCCCTATCAAGGTACGAAATTCAGCCGCTACACGCTTGCCTGCATTGTTGTCTGTTGCTGAATATTTCCAGCGCATATGATGCACCATATATAAACCAAATTCATCGGCATATTCATCCACTAATGAGAGAATGAAGTTGGCTATTGGGGAGCTAGGTTGGGTTATTTGTTGGTGAGGCGCGGCGACGTTTTTGTCTAACCAGGTGGCGATAGCGGTAGAATCATAGAAGCTATTGCCAGAGGGTGAAAATAGATAAGGCACTAGGGGGAATTCGTCTTGATCCGTGACGGTTGGGCTTGTCAGGGGAATGAGTTTGTGGCGTACACCCTGTACTTTGAGTTGTGTTTGTAGCGCTTTTTTCCAGGGGCCGTCATTGGGCTGGATAGTAAATGGCAGCTGTAGATAGCGAAGGCATGAAATAATTTTAAGATGAAATGGGGATAGTTCACAACCCCAGACTGTCCAGCGAGAAGAATTCATAATACCCCTGCAAAAATGAGTGTTGGGGCAATATACCTTAGGTGTCATCCATTAGCGAAATTATGTATTCATGTTATAGAGCGGGCAATGACGTAGGTGAGATTAAGCGATTGCTTAATCTCACCTATTAGCGTTATTTACGTGAGAATCGTCGTCCGGCAATTAATAGAAGTGCGAACAAAGAACCGATACCGAATGAGCCACCATAACGATTACTCGTCTCGTTATTTGATAGATCGTTGTCCTCGGTAGCGCTGGAAACACGGTTAAAAAAGTCGTATTTAGCAGAACTGGAAGTGGAGCTTACTAATACGGTTTTGGATATAGAGGCTCCAGGTGCAAGATCGCCTAAATCACATCGAAGTACATTGTTGGCTTCTGTACAATCCGAAATGCTATTCACCAGCGGCGTTTCACTGGGAAGTATCATGGTGAGCAAGGTAGCACTGGCGGTTTCAGAACCTTCATTGGTTACCGTAACAATGGATTCGATTTCACCTTCTTGGTACTTACCATTATTTTTGCCGCCGACAGAAGTAACACTGACATCTGTCATGAGCGCATCAAGCTCTGGTTCAGTTGTTGATACGCCATTTTTGTCTCGACGAAAATCTGAGGCGACGGCATAGATGACTTTTCGTATACGAGCGATGCCGCCAAGTGGTCTGTGCACTTCTAAACTATGCCAAGGCGTAAAACTCATATTCTCACACAGGGCTGACCGGTGTTCTGAATTGGGTTCTTGCATAGGAATGGTCACTGTGGCAACCGTAACGTAAGGTGATGCGGATTCACTCCATTCTATCGTCGCGTCTTCGATCGGCATGGTGGTTGCGTCAGTTTGAAGTTGCACTTGAAAATCGAAACACTGATCGGCGGATTGAAGGCTTTCACTTAGCGCAATACTAAGACGGTCACCGTTGAGAGCAGACGTAGAATTCGTACTGTTGCTATCGCAGGCTTGCATCTTGAATTTCGCCGCATTTCCTACACTAAATTGAGACGGTATTTGTGTCCAGTAATTCTCGTTCAGTACGTTGTCGATGACTCCCACGGAGGCACCGAGTATGGCTTTCTCATGTTCAAAGCCGTTGGGCAATGACCCATCAGAAAAGAGCGGCACCCCTATATCAAGAAACCCCTGGGCATCACGTAAGAAAAATACCGGATGGTTTGCCATGATAAAGTCTTGGGTATTGTTGTCCCCGAGTGCTTGTTCGCCTTCGACCCCTAATATCTTAATAGCAACCGCGCGAATATCTGGCAGGCCGTCAGGTAAATTACCGGCGTTGGAAAAGCGTAACCAGGTAGGGTAGGTACCTGGTTGTGCAAATAACCCCTTTTGCAATTCGATAGGTAAATTCTCTTGTACAGTAAACTCTGCTGATGCGCAGCCATGGGACTTGCCATGAAAATCCCTCTTGGCAAGTGTTTCTGTTCCTGCGGCAGGCGATAATGTTCCTAGGATAAACTCTTGCACCTCTTCAATGACAGCTGCTTCGTTTGTAGGTACTTCTTCTTCCCCCAGGGTGAGTGCTTGTGCCGCCATAGATGGCACTAATGCCAATAGAGGAAGTACACCTCTTAGAAACGCTGAGCGCGCTAATTGATTCCCATTCTTCATGAAAATGTCCTTTTTATTTTGTAAATGAGTTTGGGTAAAGTAGGTCAAGATCGGTATGCATTACTTATTATTTTTATCCCTATCAGCCTAATAGATCGATATTGCGTTTAGTAGGGGAGAAGTGGTCAAAATCAGTTCTAAACGAGAAGAATGAGAGGCGATGCACATCCCTATGTATTGAATTTGTTACAGATAATGACAGGTTGATGGTGCATGTCGATTGCTCCCCCAGATAAACCTAACTCCATATTGTTTACACAATTGCTCCCTTTTTCTTGCGTATTTGCTTCTTAGTCTTGTAGGCCGGAATAACAATAAATAGAGAAGAGGGTGTCATGGTGAAAGAGTCTGTTTATAGGTGCCGCTTATTAAGCGTTGCAATTATTGGGGCAATGTCAGTATTCCAGGTGGGTTGTGTGGCGGAAAGTGAGCCGACAGAGGCAGACCTAGCGCTTGAAGCCCTCATTGTTGATCAAAACCTTATTGGGGATCCCTCGGAAGGTCGTGAATTACCCCTTATCGGTGATGCTTTACCGCAGTTAGGCATGAAACTATTTTACAGTAAAAGCCTGGGTGGAAATTTTGATACGGGCTGTGTGTCCTGTCACCACCCAAGCTTAGGTGGTGCCGATGGCCTAACATTACCCGTGGGTGTCGATGCCACAGACCCTGAGTTGCTTGGTCTTGGCCGGGAGAATACAGCGGGTGTCCCTGTGGTGCCTAGAAATTCTCCGACGGTATTTAATGCGGGATTGTGGGATTCCGGTATGTTCCTGGATTCCCGAGTGGAAAGCTTGGGTAAAGAGCCTAAGGCTAATGGCAGTATCTCTCCTATTCGCACCCCTGATACCGATATAGGTGTAGCAGACCTGGATGCAGGGGCTAATCTACCTGCAGCGCAGGCGGGTTTCCCCGTTACCTCGACCGATGAAATGAAGACTGATTTGTTTGAAGATGGTAGTACCAACGATGAAATTAGGGATCATCTTGCGGCCCGTATTGGTGGATATGGCGAAGGTGAAGGTGAGCTAGGGACAAATACTTGGCTAGAGGAATTTCAAACTGCCTACGTCAGTGCAGAAGATGCTGAAACCTTAATAACCTTTGAAAATATCGCGCACGCTATTGGGGAATTTGAGCGTTCAATGGTGTTTGTGGATACTCCTTGGCATCAATATGTTAATGGCGATAGAACAGTGCTTACTGAAGATCAAAAAGAAGGTGCTCTATTGTTTTTTACTCCCGTGAATGCGGGTGGAGCAGGCTGTTCAGGCTGTCATAGTGGAGACCTTATGAGTGATGAGCGACATCACACCATCGCGTTTCCTCAAATTGGGCCGGGTAAAGGTGATGGTAACAATGATGACTTTGGCCGAGAAAGGGAAACCGCCAACCCCGCTGACCGATATCGTTTCCGAACCGCATCATTGTTAAATATTGCGTTAACTGGGCCTTATGGTCATGCTGGAAGTTACGAAACCTTGGAACAAGTGGTACGCCATTATGTGAATCCCAATCAAGCCGTGACGGATTTCTTTGCTCAGGGCGCTTGGTGTCAATTGCCGCAATACGAGGGTGTCACCGATTGCGAAACGTTGTACCCGGATGCTCAGGCAAATACACAATTGGCTTTGCAAAAAGTGCAGCAAGAAAGGCAAGCTCGTATGACACCGTTTATTTCACCTATGTTGAATAATACGCAGATTGCTCAGTTGGTTTCGTTTTTGGAGGCATTAACAGACGAGTGTGCGTTGGATCGAGCATGTTTGGCGGACTGGATTCCAGAGGGAGAAGGACCTGATGGGAATCAATTGAACGCAGTTGATGCTGAAGGGGATGCGTTGTAGCGTTTGACTCATGAGCCTCTGGTGATTGTTTTGATTGCTGGGGGCTTAATTCATCACGGGAAATACTGTGTTTAGTTTTTCGACCAGAATGCTCTTTCTGACGGGTTTTTGAATATAGGCATTCATACCGATAGCCAGGCATTTTGCTTCATCGGTACTCATTGCGTTGGCGGTGATCGCGATGATAGGCACATTTTTATAGGTACTTTCTGTATTGCGAATATATTTTGTTGCCTCGAATCCATCCATTACTGGCATCTGAAGGTCCATGAAAACTAAGTCGAAATCTTGCGATTCGAGTTGGCCGATGGCAATTTTTCCATTTTCAGCAAGACTGATCTTGTATCCCATTTTTCGTAAGATCCCTTTAAGTACCATTTGGTTCACTTTATTATCTTCCACAATAAGGATGCTTTTTGTCGTTGGATCAAAAGCGCGTCCAGGTGTAGTAACCCCGATAGCTAATGGTGTTGAAATGCGATCTTGGGGACTAATCGATTGGAAAGGTTGAATGGGAATCTCCACATCGATACGGGTCCCTTCACCAAGTGTTGATTTTAGAGAGAATTTTCCACCCATCATGTTGATCAAGAAGCGGCAGAGTTTGATGCCTATGCCTATGCCATGATTGAGTTGATGATAGTTGGCGTTGGGTTTTTTTATGCCCTTGAGGATATAGGCTTGCTGCTCATCACTGATGCCGTCACCGGAATCTTGAATAGTCATGTGTAACGAATTAGACTTTTTATTGGGTAGATGTAAGTGAAATTCTATGATGCCGCTTTCTGTATATTTTACGGCATTTGATAATAACTGATAGGTGATAATTTTTATTTTATCGGCATCTCCTTCAAAGTTCTCCTCACATGCACTATCGATAATTGGGTTGAATGATAGGGCTTTTTCTTTACATTGCATGGAGAATTCCCGTATGCAAGGCTCTAATAGTGTGGATAAATGGAAGTGCTGTTCCTTAAGAACTAAGTTTCCGGAAACGCTTTCGGAGTAGCTTAGAACCGCGCTAATCAACTCTATCATGTGCTCCGCCGAACGTTCAGCAATGTTAATATATTCTGATATGTCCTCATTTTTTTCGGATTCATTAATTAGTGTTAACGCGCCCTGGACACCGTTCATTGGGGTTCGTAGTTCGTGGCTAATGGCGGCAAGGAATTCGTCCTTAATAAGGTTGCTGCGTTGTAATTCGCGATTGGCGATATGGAGTGTTGTTTTGGCTTTATTCTCTATGAGGCTAACTCTATGGGCTAAAGCAAAAGAAAAAAGGATGAGCTCAGCGACGGAACCTATCAAGAAGAGGTGCTCGGTAAAAAAATTTGTTGGAAAAACCTTAATGGATACAAATACGGTAGATAGCGCACCAAACAATAGCGTTGTCCATGCGATAACAAAATACTTTGCGAGTGGATTGTTCGCGCGCCATGACAGTAAGCCGCTAGAGAATGCTAATGTACATTGCATGATCGAATAGATCACCAAGGCTGTTGTTGAGGTAGCGGTGGATGTGAAAAAGAAAAATGGCAGCAGTGGTATTGAGATCATTGCTACCGAGAGCATTAACATGTCTAATTTTGGTAAATAGCGTTTGGTTTCCAGGAATGATCGTGCGAATAGAATGCTGAACAAATTGGTGACTATTCCTAATATAGGGACAGCCCTGTTCTGGAAAAAAAACTGATCTGGCCAAATAAACTCTATTCCGTATCCCCGTAATGCACTTTGAAGAAATAGCATCGATAATGCAAAGAAAAGATAAAAAGGGTAGGAGGGCAATCGAGTAGAGGCCCAAAAGAACAAGTTATACAAAATCATGATGGTCAGCGAAAAAAAGTACCCCCCCATGACGATGGATTCTAATCGATGCTTTTCGTGGAAACGTTGCGGTTTCCACAAGGATAAGGGAATAGAAATAGTCCCATCCCCTATAATTCTAATGTAGATGTCGGCCGGGTGGAGAGTGGATAACGGGATTGGAAATACGAAATAGTTACTTTTAATCGGTCGCTGAGATCCTGGACGACTGTCTCCGGTATGGAACTCTTTTTGCAATCGACCTCTTTGATAAACATATAAGTCTATTTTGTCGAGAAATACATTGCGAATTTGAAGATAGTTAAGGTCGTTCTTGGTATTGCCGAGCACGGAAAACTTCACCCACATGGTCGACTGGGTGATGCCGTAATTAAGGCTTTCATCTTGACCTTGGGTGAACTGGTTATGCGGGAGAGAGCGGATTTCACTAACATCATAGCGGTTGTTGATGTCTTCTAATACGAATACCCGCTTTCCGATGTTAAGATAGTTGTTTTGAGAACCCAATGTAATAGCGTCAACAGCCTGAGCCGTCTTAGCCAGTAAACAGTCTGGTATAAACAACAATAATAATATGATTGGGGCGACGAATCGCTGCATCATAGAAATGGCTCTGGCGGAATATGAATAGTTAAGGCTCTAAGTATAGTCTCGAATAGACTAACGGAGAGTTTTACGTCAATTAGGGGTAGAGGATGAATTTGCAGGATAAAGTTGTTGCCGTGACAGGAGCGGGGAAAGGATTGGGGCGGGCGATTGCGGTGCGTTTGGCGAAACAGGGCGCTTGTGTAGCGGTGGTTGATATTGATGACTCCCATTCAGCGACAACGGTTCAGCAGTGTCTAGACGTGGGGGGACGGGCCAAATCTTATCGCGCTAATGTAGCTAATGAATCTGAAGTTATTCAACTATTTACGGATATTGTCGCCGACTATGGCACGCTCCATGGCGTGGTCAATAATGCCGGCATTGCGCGAGATGCGTTGCTCGTTAAGGCAAGGAATGGCAAGGTCGAGAAGAAAATGACATTGCAGCAATGGCAATCGGTGATTGACGTCAATCTGACAGGGGTATTTTTATGTGGCCGAGAAGCTGCCGCAGCCATGATCGAGGCGGGAGTGGAGGAAGGTGTCATTGTGAATATTTCATCAGTTGCTCGTAGTGGTAGTTATGGATTGAGCAATTATTCTGCCACTAAGGCAGGGGTAGTGACTTTGGCGGAGGTTTGGGCAAAAGAACTCTCTCGCTATAACATCCGTACAGGCTCTGTGGCGCCAGGCATTATCGATACTGAATTGCTAGCAGCGACTCAACCTGAAGCACGTGAGCGTTGGATTTCGGGGATTCCACTTAAGCGATTAGGAGATGTGGATCATATTGCGCAGTCAGTGCAGTTTATCTTCGAAAACAGCTACTTTACGGGGAGATGTATTGAAACCGATGGAGGTCTCAGATAGACCCTAGGAGCAACCTTAAATACGGGGGTGACCTAATCGATTGTCATTTCATCAGATTTGGTCATACCCCTTTCGAGATCCCCGCTCTATAATTGTAGAACTGGCCGGTTTCGTGTTGGCCCTATATTAAAGAGATGATGTTAGGTAGGGACCTATGAGTTATTCGACAAGAGATGTGAGTGAACTGCAACAATCTATAGCCCCTGATGTATATGCATCACTAGACTTGGGCATTACTCCCGAGCGATTTAGAAGGAAGCTTGGTGCTAACAGTATAATTAAGAATAACCCTCGAATTGATAAGTTGCTTGCGGATGCCAATAACGTTGAGTTTTTCCGCCAATTAACCTTGATGGGGGATCCATTGGCCGATGCTGTCGCTGCGCTAATACCGACACTAGGTTATCGAAAAGTACGTGCAATGCTAGATCAGGCGGTCGAAGAAGGCATCGATGCAGTGGACAACCCTCCTATAGAGTTGGTGAACTTACTACGCTCAGTAGAAGAAGAACCTGAATGGGTCGACTGGGAGAAAATTGATCGAGCCGCAGAAGCGGCGCGATTATTGACATCCGTCGCGGGAGAAGTGCTTGTACGATTAGCATTCATGATGACGTATGTGAATGGTTATCAAGGTTTGCCTATGGTGATCACTGGTGCATTAACCAGTGAATCGGCCGCGAAGCGAATGAAGGAAACTATTAGTACCTTCAAAATGGCGACGTTACCTGGGGCAATGCGTAAAGGTGGTGTTGCTTATCAGTCTGCAATTAAAGTCCGTGTTATGCATGCAATGGTGCGTACCAACTTGTTAAAACGATCCGACACTTGGGATTTCCCCGTTTACGGAGTACCGATACCTCAAGTAGACCAAATGGGAGCAGCACTAGCCCCGTGTTATATGGTGGCGTTACGTTCACTAAGGCGTGGCACTGGATTTACAAAAAATGAAAAGGCGGTTGTTGAACAGTCGCGATACTTAGCACACTTATTAGGCATGCATGATCAATTTCTTAGTGATGATCCAAAGCAAATAGTTGAGACCTGGAATATGTGCCAGGCAACGTTAAGGCATAAGTTTGATGATCGTGGAAAGGAACTCAATTATGCGACGATTCACGCCTACCGCCGTCCTGGAAAAGGGATTTATGATCGGCTTATGCATCGTCTGGACGTTAACGCGACTCAGTTCATGTACAACAAAATTGTTGGATATAAGACGTCCTCTACTATGGGCGTTGAAACATCAAGGTTCGACGGTGCGAGTTTTGTCACTATGCTAGCACCGGTTGCCGTAGGGTTTGGCACGTTATCACTGTTAAAGAAAGTGCCGGGTGCAAGAAAAGTCATTGATGGGTATGCGGTTCGCCAGGTATTACGACAACTCCAAAAGGAAGGGCAAGCAGAATATAGTACGAACCATAAGAATTATAATATGGAATCAAACTAACCGAAACCTTAGGTAGTTCTTTAAGGGATATGTCTTGATGAGAGGTAATTGGAGAACCAATGGTTTTTTTCATTCTGTAAATGTTTAGTGCCATAGAGGTAGCTCGAATAACAATCATCTCCATCGAGATAAGTCTTGAGCCACGAAGTGATGAGAGTTTGATACTTGTTACGGTTGGATTCGGTATCTGAGGTATGCGCAGGGGTATTTAATAGCGCGAACAAGCGATTAGTAGGTTCGGGAAGACCGTTATAAATGCCTGTTACCATTGCGGGGGATGCGGTTGCATCCCTATTACCACTGACAAGTAGTGTAGATGCTGTCATTGTTGGAAATTCCCGATCTTCAGGGTTACCTATATGTGGGGATATCCCGATGGCTACTTGAAGATCATCACCGAGCTTGCTGGCAATTTTGATCGCTGCGCTGCCGCCAAAAGAAAAGCCGATAACACCTAATGCATGAGGGTTAACAATTCCAGCGATTGGACTACTGGCATTATTGTTTTCGCTTAGCAATTTTTCAATACCAGCGTGTTGCGCTGTTTCCCATATGGAGGGTTGCCCGAATACGCTGGTGGGGGTGATTGTGATGACTATGTAGCCGTGACTGACAATATGGTGCGAAAGCCAATACATATGTTCTTTCACATTGGTATATCCGCCGAGAACAGTGACCGCTGGAAATGGCTTTGATGCGTGATCACAGGGGTAAGATATTTGGGCACTTTGATAGCCGGGATGATTAAGGTCTTGACTGTATTGACAAATATCGTGCCGTCCAAGCGCTGCGGGACCTTCATCGACAACGCTACAACCACCGAGCAGTACTACGGGTAGTACCATAATGGAAAGTATTGTGAGTATGTGCTCTATCATGCAGTACTGTCTCTACGTAGCCTATTTATCGACCGGTGTAAGTTTACGTTGAGGAATTATGTCGCAGTACAATGTCAATTAATTGTATAAACAGGTCAGATGCTTGATCTGGACCTACTCTAGGTTTTATTTCCTGTTGCTGGGTGCTGTGCAATGTTATTGATTTGAGTCGCTGTTTAAAAAATCAATCACCTCCTGTCGATCCGTGTCGCATCGATGATCACTGCCGCGGCGAGAATCCAGTATGTCGATATAATGCAGTAACCCTGTTTCGTTGTACGCATACATTGGAGTATCGCGCTTAGGACTATTATGTTCATTGATCGTTGCAAAATTGCATGTTCGGCTGTGATATAAGGACCTGTGATTGCTGTTATCAATTAATAATAGGCCGGGCTCTCGGTTGAGTAACAAGCCAGAATGATTATTGATGCTGTCAGTGACTACTCTCTTGTGGAGTTCAAGCTCAGAGAGCGAGGGCTCTGACTGGGATAAATCCAGGTATTGTTGAAGGCCATACTTTGAAATGATCCAAGTTGAGTAGAAGCGTCGAGTGTCACCCAGCCAAAATGCCGACGGAAGAGGGGGGGTATCTTGGTGAGGGTGTTGGCAATGTCCTGTGAGGTAGTGGTTGTCGCTATAGTGGTGTTCGTGTGGCGCACGCTGAGCCAATGTGTGATTGGTTTTATTCACCTGAAGTTGAGGAAACTCAATGGTACCGAATTCAAAAATTTCGTTTCTTAGCTGCTGCAGAAAACCGTAGGCGGTTGTGTTGAAGGGGTATTGGCTTTGGAGTTTCGTGGGTATAAGAATCTTAACCCCTAGATCCTGACCATCAAGAGAATATGGAGAGGTGAGTACCTCGCATTCTTCGCATAGGTCGCTAAATGTGAATGGTCTGCGTTTCATTGATTGCGTTCACAACACCTAATTGGCTTTTTAACATGTTTTGTTACATATGGTGGTATCACGCCATTATACACCGTATAGTTCGGGGCTGTGCTATTTGAAGGATAGTTTGCTGTAGTTTTCATCAATTTACAGGAATTCGAAGTCTTTTTAGTACGTCAATGTGCTTGTCGAAATGTTGCCGTTAGGTGACATCTTGTAACGAAAGCCTCGGGTTAGGCTACAGAAAGTCATCGTTTTTCAGTATACTGCCACGCGAAAACATCAAAGCTCTGTTAACAAGAGGGGACCAAAAGTCACCTTTTTTTAATTTTTTGGTTATCCAACCTATAAAATTTGAGGACAACATGACAGTTCAAAAATCTAAAATAATATATACATTAACTGACGAAGCACCTGCGTTAGCGACTTATTCTTTGCTTCCGATCGTTAATACCTTCGCTTCTGCAGCCGGGATAGAAGTAGAAACCAGCGATATTTCTCTTGCCGCTAGAATTCTAGCGAACTTTCCAGAGAACCTCTCAGAAAGCCAGCAAGTGCCCGATGCACTCAAGGAACTGGGTGCTCTCACTCAGGATGATTCCGCCAACATCATCAAATTGCCTAACGTTAGTGCATCTATCCCGCAGCTAAAGGCTGCCATTGCAGAGCTTCAGTCACAGGGTTTTGATATCCCTAATTATCCTGAAGATGCAAGTAACGATACAGAGCTAGAGATACAAACTCGATACTCAAAAGCCTTGGGAAGTTCGGTTAACCCCGTACTTCGAGAAGGAAATTCTGATCGCCGGGCACCTCATGCGGTTAAAGAATACGCACGTAAGAACCCCCATTCAATGGGTAAGTGGAGCCAGGCGTCCCGAACACACGTTGCCCATATGCGCAGCGGTGATTTTTACCACAGCGACATCTCTACTACCTTAGACAAAGCGGATGATTTACGCATCGAGCTTGTTGAAAAAGACGGCAGTATCACCGTGTTAAAAGACAAAGTGCCTGTACTTGAAGGTGAAGTCATTGATGCGATGTTTATGAGTGCTAAAGCCCTTCGTCAGTTTTTCGAAGAAGAGATGGAAGGAGCGCGTAACGCAGGGTTATTATTTTCTTTGCACGTAAAAGCTACCATGATGAAGGTGTCGCATCCGATCGTTTTCGGCCATGCAGTGACGGTTTATTTTAAAGATGCATTCGAGAAGCACGCAGACACTTTTAAGAAAATAGGCGTTAATCCAAATAATGGTTTGGGTAACGTATATGAGAAAATCAAGACCTTACCTTTTTCTCTTCGTTCTGAAATTGAAGACGATATTCGTGCTTGTTATGAAGTTCGACCAGAGGTCGCAATGGTTGATTCAGAGCGCGGTATTACCAACCTTCACGTACCGAGTGATGTGATTGTTGATGCCTCTATGCCTGCGATGGTTAGAGCTGGCGGTAAAATGTGGGGTACTGACGGAAAGCTGAAAGATACTAAGGCAGTTATTCCCGATAGTTGTTATGCCACGATTTACCAAGAAGTCATTAACTTCTGTAAGCATCATGACGCGTTCGACCCTACAACTATGGGTACGGTTCCGAATGTAGGTTTGATGGCTCAAAAAGCTGAAGAATATGGATCACACGACAAGACGTTTGAACTGCCAGCAGCAGGTTCCATTCGTGTTGTTGATAGCAATGGTAAAGTACTGCTACGTCATGAAGGTGTAGAAAAAGGTGATATCTGGCGTATGTGTCAAGCTAAAGATGCGCCTATCCGAGATTGGGTTAAGTTAGCGGTGACTCGTGCGAGAGCGACGAATACTCCAGCAATATTCTGGTTAGATGAGGCTCGTGGTCACGATGCTCAGATGATTAAGAAGGTCGAGAAGTATCTTAAGGACCATGATACTGACGGGTTACGTATACAGATCATGACCCCAGACAGAGCGATCCGTTACACGATGGAACGTTTGAAGCGTGGTAAAGATACCATTTCTGTAACGGGTAACGTATTACGTGACTATCTAACGGATCTATTCCCTATTCTGGAGTTGGGTACTAGCGCTAAGATGCTGTCAATTGTACCGTTGATGGCTGGCGGTGGTTTGTTTGAGACTGGCGCAGGTGGTTCAGCACCTAAGCATGTTCAACAGTTTGTCGAAGAAGACCATTTACGTTGGGATTCTCTTGGCGAGTTTCTTGCGATTACCGTTTCGTTGGAAGACCTTGCGGGCAAGACTGATAATGCCAAAGCGGCAATATTGGCTACAACGCTTGATGCAGCAACCTGTAAGTTGCTTCAAACTGGAAAGTCTCCTTCTCGTCGAGTTGGTGAGCTAGACAACCGCGGTAGTCATTTCTATCTGTCGCTTTATTGGGCAGAAGCGTTGGCGGCACAAAATGATAATGCTGAGCTAAAAGCGTCATTTGCACCGCTGGCGAAATCGCTTGCTGAAAATGAACAGACGATTGTCAATGAGCTTAATGTTCATCAAGGTCAGCCTGTGGATTTGGGAGGGTATTACAATCCTGATATAGCGAAAACGACCGAAGCAATGCGTCCTAGTACGACGTTTAATGCATTGTTGGATTCTGCCTCAGCATAACCGTGGTAGTGCCCTTCCTCCAAGATGGCCCTGCCGTCTTGGAGGTTCCCTCCTAATTACTCCCTTCTTTTTCGTATCTGTTTATTCAACATGCCGATATTAGGCATATCACAGCTATCGCTCTATAATGCCCACTTTACAATTATTATGTAGGGTATTACTTTGAATTGGACTACTGAAACCAGTGACGCAGGTGTCATCCGTCATACCGCGAATTGTGCTGAGACTGTTGATCAGGATGTGCAGGCAGCGTTATATCGCTGCGCGGATTATGCGTTTTCGCTCTTAGAAGACAATATCCAAGATGACTCCATGTTCTGCTTGTTTATATGGGATGCAAAGGACTCTGCATTTAGCATCGTGGTAACTGATGAGAAAAAGGGAAGCGATGCAAAGCATCGTGTGACTCTGTCATTTACCGGGTTTTCGGGCGATGGGTTTTCCAATTTGGCTGATTCGGCTAAATATTGGTTAACAGATTATTTGACTACTTGCCCTTCATTTTTGGCATTTTCTCTATTGGCCGCATTTGTCAGAGGGGATCGCGCGAAGGTTGAATTGATGTAACTCTATTGTTTTTTGTATTGTTTTTTGAACACTTTTTACGGTTTAGCTTATCTGGAGAAGAATATGAAAATAGTCATTGCTATCGTTGTTGTTGTATTAGTTTTTTTGTTTATACGTAACCTTTCCGGCAATAAAAAAGTTGCGGGCGAGAATATTTCTAAAGGTACTGCTTTTTTAGAAGATAACCGAAAGGTTATTGGTGTTGAGATGACAGAGTCAGGGCTTCAGTCTCTAGTGTTAAAAGAAGGCACAGGCACTGAGCACCCAAGTGCTACCGATAGTGTAAGAGTGCATTATCATGGGACATTGCTTGATGGCTCTGTGTTTGATAGTTCAGTTGACAGGGGAGAGCCTATTTCATTTGGTCTTAATCAAGTCATTAAAGGCTGGACTGAGGGACTGCAACTTATGGTTGTGGGTGAAAAGAGACGTTTGTTTATACCTAGTAATTTGGCATACGGAGATCGATCTGCTGGGTCTATAGCGCCGGGATCTACTTTGATTTTCGACGTTGAACTGTTAGGTATTAATCAGTAATTTCTTCGTGAGGGTTAGAGTGTCTCTAATGTCGTGATCAGCTTTTTCGATTCGACCTTGTTAGAGACGCTCAAATTCCTTAGTTAGGTTGGTTGTCTAGAATCTCCTGATGTGTAGTGAGGTCTTGTGAATTCCTAAATCTGCAATCTTTTTTCTTTTGTATCACCTTAGCGCTAAGCATTCATTTATCCTCGACGACCTTACAACTTTGGAATATGTTTATACATACCGATGAACCGGAGTTAGCTTTTAATTTGGTTAGAATTGAACTCGGTAACTCTAAATTTTACGTTCATAGAGCTGCATATAGAAAATTAGAAGGTAATTCCTATGAGATGTTATATCCCGAGGATTGCAGTGATAGATTTAGACGATTATCTATAGCATCATTAGTTTGAAATTCAACAAGCGGCTACACAACGATAGATGCTAAAAATATATCAATGTGTGTGCCTAGACATTATGTGTAGAGCGAGAATGTTATATTGAACGGGAAAGAGTTCTTATCTAGATTGTTTAGATGGGAGAAAGGCAGACAGAAGACCGGGTATGACAAAATGCTAATCGGTGGAGGTCTGTGGCCTAATCCATTTGATATATACATACTACGGTTCAATGAAGGGCAGGAGATTCCATCGCACGTAGATCAAGTTGAAACGGGTGAACACTACAGACTAAATATTATATTGAAGGAGGCAGAGGCTGGCGGAGAGTTTATTTGTAGAACTCCGATATATGAGAATACTAGGATAAAGTACTTCCGCTCAGATATTTCAGAGCACGCTGTAAGCAAAGTAACAAAAGGCTGTCGATTTGTACTTAGTATTGGCTGGGTTAAAAACACATAACTTGCAGAGCAAAGGGTGTTTTATTGCGCCTGCGTCATTATTGAAAATCTCCCTCGTGTTTGCCGTAATATTCTTATATCCCGCCGGTAGTGTGAAACCTGTTCCAGTAGAAGAAATGTCCGGCGCATTATCCGTTATGTTCGATATTGAAGTGGTTGTATACATAACATGTACCTAGAATTTTGATCTGATTTTTCACGAGATTCAGCCGTTTGTGTCATATTTCTCGGTGAGAATTATTAGTTTTGAGGAGTGGCACCCTGAATGCGGGTTGATTTAGCGGGTATTCTGTCGGTTAGGTGGGTGAATAGAATCGGGGGAGTAAGGCAATGCTAGGGTTCAAAAGGGTCAAGAACGTCAGGCGCGTGTGGGCGTGTACGATTATGGGGTCACTGTTGCTTCCCTTGACCTGCGTTGCCGTGGGTACAGGAGGTGAGCAGGATAGTGTTGCAATGGTGTCAGGGCATCGTGTCGAGCCTGTTGTTGGTTCCTATGACCAAGATGTGGACCCGTGCCATTTTACCCATTGGCGTCGCTATCAAGGTACCGAGCTGTATAAAAATGATGATGACGCTCAGCGGGCTTATTTCTTTGTGAATGACCAGGTTGCGGTTGATGCTGGTGGCGCTCCCAATGCTTATCACCCGGAAGATAAAGGGTTAGATTATTTGGTGAACGCCGGGTATCCCGATTCGACGTGGTGGCCAGATGTGTTGGTTAGTGACCCTAAGAATCAATCGGTGGCTTATCTGCAACCATCAGGAGAGTTTGAAGGTTACTTTATTTCTAAGACAACGTTAGAAGACCAGGATAAGTCAGTGTTTGATGTTCAACGCTACGTCGATGCAACCACTGTTCCTTATGTGGTTTTCCCCAGTACTTTTTATAAACAGTCTGGAACAGGTTTGATGGGTGATATTGGTGTCGCTATACATTTGTCATCAGGAAAAATGTCCGGTTTTGTTGTTGCTGACGTAGATCCTGGTCGGGCGGATCTTGGTGAAATGTCGATTAAGTTGGCGGAGAGTTTGAGCGGGAAAACGGCCAACCCCAAAAATGAGGCTGGCGCGCCGAAGGGAGAAATTCTTTATATACTGTTCCCATACAGTGCTCGGGAGCATCCTTGGCCACTTAACATTGATGCCATTCAACGGATAGCACTATCGCAGCTAAAGCAAGTCGGTGGTAAAGAGACCGTTGTATTGTGTTCTGCAAAAGAATTTGATCCAGAGTAAGCTTACTGAGTATTTGTTATTTCGGGCACCCCCAGCTCGGTTTGTTCAGCGTATATTATGCTCCCTAAGTCATCGTAGGATAGGTGTTGAACTGAAACTGCGCGAGTGGCATTGCTTCTAAAATTACCATGGTGAACACCGGGTAATTGCCCCGTATGATAGAACAGATAATCTTGACCTTTAAATGTGGTAATGGCGCCATGATTTGTGAGTATGTCGACCGCACCTAAGAAATCGCCCTGGTAGGTCCATGGCCCATGAATATTGTCGGCTGTGGCATACGCTAGAGGTGAGGGAGCTTCGCCTATTTTAGATTTGGAGTAGCTTAGATAATAGATGCCGTTTTTCTTGTGAACATAAGTCGCTTCGGTAAGTTCTGGCATTGGGTTGCTTCCATCCACGCCACGGATTTCTAGTATAGGTCCGTTGATAGACAGCAAGTCATCAGAAAGTGCGACGTATTGTGCATGACCACCGCCGCCATAAAATAGGTAAGTGGTGCCGTCATCATCGGTGAACGCTGCTGGGTCCATTACTTCATCAATGGCACCTGGAGTTTGGAATGAGACAAGAGCTTGACCGCTATCGACAAAGGGTCCCATCGGCGAATTGCTCACGGCGACACCGGTAAGTGCGCTGGGTCCTGTAGCGAGCCCACCACCGGTAAGTAGTGATATGACGGATTTGATACCGACGTCGGTAATAATGTCTCTAGAAGGAGAGCAGTTAAATAAATAGTATTTACCATTTTTTTCTAAGATATGGCTTGCCCAGGTTTGTCTCATCCACGGTACATCTTTTGCCTCTATCGCTGGCCCGATATATTCCCAATCAACCATATTCTGGGTGCGATAGATGTGGATGCCAGTAATATCAAAATTAGCCGCAGTCTCGAGTGTTTCTGATAGGCACTTATCCTGACATTGACTTTTTTGCATATGAATAAATGAGGTTTCGTCGCGACCAGCGTAAAGGTACAGGTAGTCTCCGTCTACGAGAAGTGTTGGGTCCGCTGTGTATTGATTACGCAGAATTGGGTTGCCAGACCAGCGAACCCCATCATTATCTTCGCATTGTATTTTGGTAGAGAAATTGGGGAAGCCGGTGTAAGTGCCGGAGTTATCCGTTGTGCTACAGATAATGTTGCTAGAATCCAACACGACAAAGTCATAAGGGGTACCAATCTCGATATTGTCCATTTGAAATGGGGTTTGACCCTCTGGATTCGCGGGAACCTCGATGATGGTTTGGCTATTGGTTTCCAATAGCGTAAGTGGGGTAGTGTTCCCGACAACGACACCACCGACAAAGTGGGTGTCAGCGCAACCACCTAGCAATGTGGCTAACATAAGCATTGTGACTAAGGTTTTCTTCATGTGAGTGACTCTATGTGAGTGATATTGTTTATGTTTGTATGGTTTGGAGTCATTGTGTTTATTTCTGACTTGGCTGTATTGACGGTCATGGCCAATTTTTTGCCATTTTCAGACAGGAAAGGGTGTAGTAGATTACGTTGAGTACAACTATGTCGCTGTTCTGGGAATTGGGAGAAAAATTCATGCTTGCGCAACAACGGATATCTGCCGACGTTATTGGTTTGTTAACGGTGTTTATCGAACGGCATAGTATTGAGGGGCAGCCCATCATTGACAGCCTTGAACGCTGTTCAGCAGATAGTTCGATTACGTATCAGCAATGGTGGGATGCATTAGAAGCACTAGACGGGATATGTCAGTTTGAACATATTGGTTTGCTATTGGGGCAGTGCATAGCTCCTGAGTTTGGGGGTGTTTTAGGGTTCTTAGGTGCCTCTTCTACAACGCTTGGCAATGCGGCAAACCACTTTGAGCGTTTCCAGCGGTTGTTATTCGGCGGCACCGGCGTCGAGATACAGATGGATGACGATTGCATCAAAGGCCAATGGTTACCGGCGTATTGCAGCGCAAATAAAGCGTCGGATGATACGCTAATATCAGCGCTGGTGTCCTTTGCAAGAATGCTTACAGGAGATCCAACATTAGCACCTTCTCGTATCGGGTTTATGCACCCTCGGCCGTCGGATACGAGCTCGTATAGAGATATATTTTTGTGCGACGTGCAGTTTGATTGCTCAGCGTTATTTGTCGAAATTCCGAAAGCACTAGCATTTTTGGATGCAAAAAATGGCAACCCTACATTGGGTGTTGTGTTGGAGCAACAAGCTCAGTTCCTGTTAGAAGCAGCACCTATCAACGATGATGGATTTATTGGCGAAGTGCGACAGCGAGTCATCAACGAGTTGCATGGTGGCGATCCTTCTCAGGAAAACATCGCTGCAGGGTTAGGAGTATCTAGCAGGACTTTACACCGACGGCTCGCGGAGGCAGGTACCGGTTTCGTTTGTTTGTTACAAGATATTCGGTTGATGATGGCGAAAGATCTTCTGCAACACCGTACGCTCAGTATGAGTGAGATAGCATTTCGACTGGGTTATGCCGAGCAAAGTGCATTTTCACGGGCGTTTAAGCAGTGGTCTGGAGAAACACCGCTATCCTATCAGAAAGGGCAACAGTAGCCTGAGCCTATTGACGTGTAGTGTTTCAGGGTGACCAAAACGTTAATAGGATTTTCTGATTGGTTGTTTCGGTCATTGAGGGTAAAAAAAAGCCTGTGCTATTGTGTTAAACAATCGTTTGAATGATCCCTGATCAACCAGCCTAGGTATGCTTATGACTGCGCAAGCAATAGATTTATTATTTGACCTAAACCTAACAGAAGAACAGCGTATTACCCGAGAGTCACTGATACGATTTTCGAATGTTGAGGTACAGAGCATTTCTCGCTTATCAGATGAAGATGGCGCAGTACCTGCAGATTTCTATGATAAAACCGCTCAACTGGGGTTAAGCCTGCTCAGTATTCCCGAAGAGTTTGGTGGTGCTGGCATGCCTCGTTCACCATTGTCCAATATGTTAAGTCTGGAAGACTTAGGTAAGGGAGATATGTCTCTTGCTCTGGGTACAATGACACCGCTATCGTTTGTGAATGTACTGCTTGATCAGGGGTCGGAATCACAACAAGAAAAGTATCTCAGCGAAATCGCCGATGAAAAATTTAAAGTGGGTACCATTGCGTTAATGGAACCTAAAGCAACCTTTGAGGCGACGGAATTAGATACCACGGCAGATAAAACTGATGCTGGGTATATCCTTAATGGAGAAAAATCCATGGTGGCGTTGGCTGAGGATGCTTTGAGTATCTTGGTTGTGGCGCAATGTGACGGGGTGATATCGGCTTTTGTCGTAGAAAGGGGAGCGGAAGGCCTTGCCATCCAAAAAGAAGAATTCATGGGATTGCGCCCATTGGGTTTGTATCGAGTGACGTTAACTAACACATTAGTTTCCGATTCAGCTAGGGTCGGTGGCAGCGATAATCCGTTTGATGTTCAACGAGTCGTTGATCTTGGGAATATAGGTTTGTGTGCTGCTGCGGTTGGTTGTTGTCAAGCGGTACTGGATTATGTTGTGCCTTATGTCAATGAGCGTGTGGCTTTTGGTGAACCAATTTCTAATCGTCAGTCGGTTGCATTTATGGTGGCAGATATGGCGACCGAAATCGAAGCTATGCGTCTTATGGTTTACCGTGCAGCTTCTAGGGCAGAGCAGGGGTTGGGTTTTCACAAAGAAGCTTACTTGGCCAAAGTGTTGGTTGCTGACAAAGCGATGGAGATAGGTACCAATGGTGTTCAGTTGTTGGGGGGGCACGGTTTTACCCGCGAGCACCCGGTTGAGATGTGGTACCGCAATTTACGATCTGTTGGTATTTTGCAGGGTGTTGCTGTCGTATAAGAACGTCACTTTAGATACTCAGTCGAGATCGGTTGAAAATTTCCCAATAAATAAGCGAGCTAAGTCATGATTAATTTAGAGCTTCCTCAAAAAGTTAAGAATACGCAAATGATGTCACACCAGTTAGCGGCCGGAGTCTTTCGTCCAATAGCGAGAAAATATGACAAGATTGAACATTGCGAGATCCCCAAAGAACTTGTTCCGGTTGGTAAGATGCTAGCTGCCGCAGGAAGTGGTGGTAAATTGGGTGCCGATGGTGGTGGTGGCGGTGAAGGTGTGAAGAATGGTGGGAATATGATGGGGGTCGTCGGCACCACGGAGATGGCTTGGGGGTGTTGTGGCCTGATGTTATCCATTCCTGGAATGGGGTTGGGTAATGCTGCTATTTCTGCAGTGGGTTCTCCAGAGCAGAAAGAAAAGTTTGGTAAGTTGTATTGTGCGATGGCTATCACTGAGCCAGGTTGTGGGTCAGACTCAGCAGCGGTTCAAACGACAGCGGTATTAGAGGGTGATGAATGGGTTCTTAATGGTGAGAAGATATTTGCTACAGCAGCGGATCGCGGTGATGCGGTTGTGGTATGGGCGAGTCTTGATAAAACGATTGGCAAAGCGGCAATTAAATCATTCCTGGTAGAAAAAGGTACACCTGGAATGAGTGTTGTACGTGTTGAAGATAAGATGGGGTTAAGGGTATCGGATACTGCTGCATTGCTATTTGATAATTGTCGCATACCCAAAGAGAACATCATGGGGAATCCTGAAATTGCTGACACTGAAGAGGCAAGGAAAAAAGCCTTTGGCGGTGTAATGCAGACCTTTGATAACACACGCCCACAGGTAGCGGCAATGTCTCTAGGTGTTGCTCGTGCCGCATTGGAATTGGCGAAGGAGCTACTTGAGAAAGAGTCCGTTTGCCCCCAGTACAATAAAAGTTTCTTCAACAGTACGGCACTGGAGGCCGAGCTGTATAAAATGGAGGCTGAGTTAGAGGCCTCTCGCTTATTGACGTTAAAAGCGGCGTGGATGGCAGATAATAAGATCCCAAATTCCAAGGAAGCTTCAATGTGCAAAGCTAAAGCGGGTCGGGTGGGTAACTATATTACCCTTCGATGTGTCGAAATTTGTGGTTCATTGGGATATAGCGAAGATGCACTGTTAGAGAAGTTTGCTCGTGATTCGAAAATACTGGATATTTTTGAAGGCACCCAACAAATCCAACAGCTTATCGTAGCTAGGCATGTGCTTGGCAAGTCCTCAAGAGACCTTAAGTAAAGGGAGGTCTGGCTAAAGTAAGCAGGGGGCCAAATGTTGTTTATTTGTGCCCCTAATGTCAAAAGTCAATTGTCTACTCCTAGAGCTATCCAAAAAAGTCTAACGCCTGCCTGAACGTCTTCTCTAGACTGTCCTATACTGAATCCTATATTGGCTATGGCTTCTACTTCTTGAATCCATAAGTTTCTGTTTTGTATATAAAAAAAACAATAAAAGTACAGGTTTATGGATACACTACCGCAATTACATACCCTTGTGGTCAATACATTGGATGATGTATTTTCCTTGCATGATGGCTTGCATAAGGCTTCGTTGTACGTGCTTTCTGACGATGAATTGACGGAGTTTGTGCGTTATCGGGATAACGATGCGATCACTGTTATTCGCTCAGATCATAGCGATATCGTAACCGCGTCACCTTGGAAGGTGCTCAGCGACGTAGCTTCCATCAATGCATCTCTTTGTGTGGCTAAATGCAATCGTGTTAGTGACCCGTATATTCAATCAAATGACATTTGCAGTTTTGTTTGCGCGCCGGTATGCCGTTCAGAGGACACGCATCTATTTTTGTGGTCAGATAGTAATTTGGATACGGTGACATTTTCAGATTATGACGAGCGTAAAATAAATCAATGGGCAGAGAATTTTGAATCTGACATTCGAATACTGAGTCAAGCGGATGGTGGGGAGGCATTGGAAGCGTTAGATGTCCTCATAAATAGCCAAGAACCTGTTGCAGTTTCGTTGTCTACGGGTGATGGGGTCCTTGATAGGAAACCCAATTTGAGTGAGTCAGCCATTCGAATCGAGGGCCTGGAGGCGGTAGAAACCCATTTGCGGATTTATGAGCGTGCTGTTAAAGCGACCAATTCAGGTGTGACAATTATCGATACTCGCCTGGATGATTACCCGATAATATACTGCAATCCAGCTTTTGGAAATCTGACGGGGTATGGTTTTTCTGAGACCGTCGGTAGGAATGCGCGATTTTTGCAAGGAGAGGGGACATGCCAAGAAACGCTGTCAGTCATTAGGGATGCCGTGAGTCGAGGCGCCCATTGTAAGGTAGATATTAAGAATTTCAAAAAGAATGGCGACTTATTTTGGAATGAATTAACCCTATCACCGATTATCGATAGTGATGGTTTCTTAACACACTATATTGGTATTCAGAACGATATTACTGCAAGAGTAATTGCTGAAGCTCAGTTGCTTGAAGCGCGGCATCAGGAAATGGAGACTCCACTGATAATGGCACAGGCGGCCTCACTTGCTCATGTGATTGGATGGCAGTTCGATGTGAGTAGTGGCCAAATGACTATAGCTGGAGATGTGTTTGAGCTATTAAATATCCCCAGGCAGAATATTGTCACGCCATCGCATTTCTTCGATACGGTATTGCCAGGTTCTATTGAAGCGGCAGAAGAAGGGTTAGATGCAGTGATGTTAGGAGAAGAAGAGCTGGACAAAGTGTTACCGGTAAAAGGGAAGCAAGGGAAAGAGATGGCGATACATTTTACCGCCAAGCTGTTTTTAGAAGGTGCTGCTAGTGATGGAGCAGGCTGTCTAACGGGTACTATCCAGGACGTGACAAGATTCCAACATATGTAAGGTTATCGGTGTCGGGTTGTTATGTGGAGTTAAATGCTCTATTTTAAATGAGTGATTAACGTTCAATCATTGGTGCAATACTCCAAGGAAACATCTTTAGCCAATTTTTAGTTCTTAATATGATTTGAATAGTGCTCGTTATAACTTTTTAGGCTATTAATGACGCGTATAAGTACCAAGTACTTTTTTTTACTGGTGTTTTTATTTTGTTCGGCAAGCGCCTATTCTGGTGCGGATAGTCGACATGCCGATGTCCTAAAAATATATGATGCTCCCTATTATTCCTTAAGCCATTCTGTAGAGGTGCTTGAAGATACCTCTAATCAATTGACCATCCACGACATCTTAAAGCCGAAATATCAGCACCTTTTCCAAAAAAATAACACAGACATGTTGAATATGGGCATAACGACGTATGCCCATTGGTTAAAGGTTCGATTGATATGCATTGAACGAGGAGAGAATAAGGCGTTGTTGTGGGATCGTTATCTTGAAGTTGAACGTTCATTGTTGAATGAGGCAGAATTATTTGTTCCCGATGGAAAAGGGGGGTATGAAGTAATACGTTCGGATCTTAGGCAGCGCTTTAAGGATAAAGATATTGTCCATGTGAATAGTGTGTTTCCCTTGAAATTAATTCCAGGGGAGGAGGTGACGCTTTATATAAGGGTTAGAAGTGTCTCGTCGTCAGTTCAATTTGGTTTGTCTCTATGGCGGTTAGAGGGTTTTGCAGAGAAGGTAGCGATAGAAGAGTTTATCTATGGTATTTTCTTTGGTGCAATGCTGATGTTGATGATGTACAACCTATTTATCTATTTTTCAGTGAAAGATAGAGGTTATCTCTATTACGTTATTTACTTGGCAAGTATTTCACTTTTTGAGTTTATTGAATTAGGACATGGGGTAATACAGGGTCATTACCTATTTGATTTGGTAGGAAAGGAATATGTGGCCGTTTTCGTGTGGATAGCTATTTGGTCAGGGTTGTTATTTTTTCGCATTTTTCTGAGCACGAAAACGCTGCATCCAAGAATTGATTTTGTTGCTAGATTTATGGTTCGGATCATTGTGGCTAGCGCTATCTTAAGTGTATTCAAACCGGGAATTGGGGCTGTCTTATGGGTGAACAATGCATCCTTCGTTATTCTTATATTTATCTTGTTTGGCTCTCTCTACAGTTGGATAAAGGGTAATGATAATGCCAAGTTCTTTTTCTTAGCTTGGCTGACCAATATTCTGGGTTTTATGACATACGCACTGATGGTAAAAGGATTACTTCCTGCTAATGGTATAACAATGAATTGCGGACCTATAGGTGCTTTAGTTGAGGCAACAATGCTGTCTTTTGCATTGGCTGACAGAATAAAACGGGAAAGCAGAAATCGACTTCGATCTGATCAGGCTTCAGTGAATATTCTTAGTTCCTATCAATCTGTTTTTAACAATGCACTGGAAGGTATGTATAGGATGACCATTACGGGGGATGTGTTGACAGTGAATCGATCGATGTCCCGAGTAATGGGCTATGAATCAGTAGAGCAGATGTCGGAGAACTGGGCGGGTGTTACGAATGAATTGTTCTCAGATAGTAATGCAGACTTCGAAATGGAATTAAGGAAAAATGAATACGTTAGGGAAGTGTGTCTTCTGGGAACCTCTGGTAAACAGCGCTGGCTGAATCATCGGGCAACATTAGTGACTGATTCTGAAGGCGAGGGTGTTTCTGTTGAGGGTACGTTGGTTGATGTGACTGAATCAGTAGAAAGAAAAAAAGCGGTAATTGCCGTTGAGAAGGAGCGCGTTAACACAGAAATAGCAAAGACAGTTGCTAGAAATAAATCGTTGTTTTTGGCAATGATGAGCCATCAGATTCGAACTCCCTTAACTGCGATTGTTGGGTACAGTGAAATATTACGACAGAATAATGAATTGAGTTTTAGAGTGGAATATGAAGCACACAAGAAGGAACATATTCAAATACTAAGAACTCATAGCGCTAAATTATTGCGATTGATTAATGATATTTTAGACCTCTCAAAGATTGAGGCCAAACAACTCTCTATAGAAAGTGTTGGAATTAATCTAGAATCTTTAGTAAGTAGTGCCTGTAAAGAGGCTCTTCGTGATAAGGAAGTAAATATTGGTATCGAGATAGTGTATGTCACAAAGGTTCCGAATAGCCTGCATGGCGACCCTACAAGACTGGAACAGGTATTGCGCTATTTACTGGATAAAGCACTGGCGCTAACGCTATCTGACCTTAGGATTGATATAGGGTTCGATGATCGCTTTGTTAAATTCTCCATAAGCACCATCGGTAACCCGTTATCAAATGAGGAGGCCCGCGGATTGTTCGATATTCAAGAGGCCTTGTCCCATTCACTCACAGGGGAAGAGACTGAGCTAGGGCTACCGATTGCGAAAAAACTCACGGACTTAATGGGAGGGGGGATATGGATTGGGTCGAACGGAAAAATAGGTAATCAGTTTGCATTTTTTGCCGGTGTTTCTTACGAGGTTGATGCCGTTTGGCGTAAAGCCAGTTCAGTACAGCTTTATAAGAAAGAGAAAAGGAAAGCTAACAGTCGGGTTCCTAAATTGCGGGGATTGGTGTTGTTGGCGGAAGATAATCCGGTTAATCAGCAGTTGATTACCAGTATACTTCGACGATCTGGTGTGGAAGTGATTGTTGCAAGTGATGGTGTTGAGGCTTGTGAGTTTTGCGATAATCGTTTGCCTGATCTGGTATTGATGGATATCAATATGCCCAATAGAAACGGCCTGGAGGCAATGGAGTACATGCAGGATAAAGGGTATTCCATGCCTATATTTATGTTGAGTGCAGAAACGGATGTTGCTGAATACGCACTAGCACAGAAGCTAGGGAGTAGAGGCTGTCTAAGTAAGCCTATCAATAAGGATGAGTTATACGAAGTCTTGGCGCAATCGTTAGAGTAATGTAGCGCCTAATTTTTCGCGGCATCAACAAAGCGAACAGCAGATGTTTCGTGGCTTGAACTTACTGTGGATTCTTCAAACTCAGATACATAGTCTCGACGATATCGTCCTTACGATGCGCCAATCTCTTCAGTAAACGCGTAGAGTGTGCCTCTGCACAGGCGAGAACATAAACCACAGGTCGTTCGTCCCTCAGGCACTTTGGCTTTGACCACGCTGTAGGTGTCTTTATCGATAATGTAATAGGGTGCATCCAGTGATTCAAGGTACGTCGGTAGGATATCTTCAGGGAATCCTTCACTCATGTCCAATAGTTATTCACTTCGATTGCTTTAAGTTGTTGATACTTATAGGTTAATTTGTATCTATACCTTACATAATCAAGACTTTTTGTTAAAGCAGTTTGGGATTATCTGGTTTAGTTGCAAATAGCCCTCATTATCCTTTACAAAAGATAATGCTGAAACTACCCAAGTTAAGATTACTTAACGTACGGATGCCGGAAAAGTTTGCTTAGGATTAGGTAAATGCTCTAATTTTAAGTGCTTCGAGGATAGGCTTGGAAGATCATTAGCCTCATAAAATGTGGAAAATAACAGATAATATATATTTTATGAGGAAAAAGTATCCAAATTAGGGCAAAATGACCCGTTTTTTACACCTATTAGGCATTAAGTATGAGCAGCCAAGATTTCAATAAACTTAGAAAATCCATCTATAAACAAGTCGGTAAGGCTGTTGTCGATTACAGCATGATCCAAGATGGCGACAAGATTATGGCATGTTTAAGTGGAGGGGCGGATAGCTATACAATGCTAGATGCTCTTTTACATCTTAAAAAGGTTGCACCAATCAATTTTGATGTTATTGCGGTTAATTTAGACCAAAAGCAGCCTGGTTTTCCAGAGCATGTATTACCTGAGTATCTGAAGGATTTGGGTGTTGAATATAAAATCATTGAGCAAGATACTTACTCAATTGTAAAAGACAAGCTTAGAGATGGTGAAAAGACGTGCTGGCTATGTTCTCGAATGAGAAGAGGTATATTGTATGACGCGGCTGTTCACCTCGGCGTTACAAAAATAGCGTTAGGCCATCATGCTGACGATATGATCGAAACGTTGTTCTTGAATATGTTTCATGGGTCGAAAATCAAAGGCATGCCTCCAAAACTTTTAAGTGATGATAAGCGTAATATTGTCATTAGGCCGCTAGCTAATTGTAGAGAGCGTGATATTAAAGATTATGCGAGACAAAGAGAGTTTCCAATTATCCCTTGTAATTTGTGCGGGTCACAAGAAAACCTGCAAAGGCAAGAAATAAAAGCAATGATCGCTGATATGGAAAAGAGATCGCCACAGTCCATTTCTAATATGATCAAATCACTTTCCAGTATCGCACCTTCACAGATGGCAGACCAAAATTTATTCGATTTCAAAAACCTTGAAGACCAAGTTAATACAGGTCCGGTTGAGTTTGAATTAGAAAGTGAATCCAAGAAGGAAAAAAAGGGCGATAAAAAAATTCAGACTGTAGAAATATCCTAGTATTAATTTCTAGAGTTCATTGAATAGCTAAGATGGGTTTTATCGCAAACCTCACATTTGGCGTGAAAAGCCCCAAAGCGTTTTCCGACTTGCGCAGCTAAAGCGTTGTATTGTTATTACGCGCTTAGCTATCGTAACATTGAAGAAACGGCCAGGCGATAAGAGGCGACTTGACGAGACCTATCTGAAAGTTAGAGGGAAATGGACCAACTACTATTGAACCCTTGATAAGCCAGGCTTAATCAATATCGACAAGAGTGGTGCCAATAAAGCCGGTATTAATCAGTTCAACGACGAGAATAATCGGCGAGTAAAAAATCCGCCAATCCAAGCATCTCAACAATATTGTTGAACATGGTCACCGGCGGGTCAAACGCATCACACTGTCGATGTTAGGCTTCAAAAGCTTCCATTCAGTACAAAGTGTACTGGCCAGTATTGAGTTTGTCGCGATGCTCAAGAAAGGACAAATGAAGAAAAATATGGCGGATACTTTGTCACCGGAAAAGCAGTTTTTCGCGCTAGCTGCGTAAGTCGAAAATCGCCCAACTGTTTCTTACGCCAGATGGATTATTTGCGACGTAACCCTTTTGATCTACTGAGTATAGTTCAAAGAGGAGGGAGGGGGTAAGCAGTACTGGTTGGTCAAACATCTATTGAGGACTGGGTGTATTGAATGGTTATGCCGAACATTTAGTGAAAAAGGCCGTCAAGCCCAAGCGTATGGCAATATGCAGTAGTTTGATGATGTGATTTTTCTCATCAACGCTGAAGATGTTTGACCTAAGGTGTCACTTTCATGTTACATGAAGACCGTTGAAGAGGTTAGTGGAAACAGGTATAAAAAATAGTCTTATAAAAAGAACTATTCGCCTGGATAATATGACTAATTCACTCGACGTTAATTCAATTGCAACGCAGATCCATTCACTTCGATCTTACATGCTTATCAACTTGGCTATTGAACGTGGGGCATCGGCCAATGAAATTTTGGCAGAAACAGATATATCTTTAGCGCAGCTTGAAAAAAGAAACTTGCATATATCACTATTCCAATATTCTCAGTTAGTTGAAAACGTGAACGCTATTTTCCCAGACACTGATTTCGCGATTACACTAGGTAGACGTATTAATATCAATACTCAAGGTCAGGCTGGTATTTTTTTGATGAGCCTCAATAATTTCGGTGAGGTGTTGCAGAGGTCAATTGAATTTCAGAGTATTATGAAGGTTCCTCACCAATCTAAATTGTTGATTGATGGTGAAAACGCAATTTTTACTTTTCTGAGGGATGATAAGGGCGCTTATGACCCCTCGCTTTGGAAGTTTGTGACTGAACATATGCTTTCTAGCTTTGTTGAAATGGCTGAGTTTTTACTTCAAAAAAAATTACCTTTGATTTCACTTCAATTAACTTTCCCAAAACCTTCCTATTACAATACGATTAAAGATCAGTTTCAATGCCAGCTAAATTTTGATTCAGAGGAATGTTCTATTGTTTTTCCAAAGCAGTGTCTTGACCTTCCAATAAAAACCGCCAACCCTATTTTGGCAAAGCAGGGAGAAGCGATTTTTAGAGCTCTCATGGATTCTACAAAAAATAAACAGTCGATTACTGATAGGGTGAAAATACATTTGCAGGATTTGGGGGCGAATGTTCCAGATTTTTCAGCCTCGGCAGCCGCGCTTGGCCTTTCGGAACGCTCCCTTAGAAGAAAACTAGAGAGAGAGGGGAATAATTTTCAGGGCATTATTGATCAAACTCGAAGAGAAAAAGCAGAGTATTTATTGAGATATAAAGATCATTCTGTGGAATATGTTGCTCGATACCTCGGGTTTAACAACGCGTCAAATTTTCGCAGAGCTTTTAAAAAATGGACGGGAAAAACCCCTCAATCGTTTAGAAGTTCATAGTATGAGAGTCATAATTGGCCAACGGGGGGTCATCACCGGTAGCGCTAATTACCTACTAAATTCTCTTTGATAGTATGCATAGTTCAATAGGGGAGAATGAACTATGTTAAAAAAATTAGAATATAATAAAAAATTAGTATTTGTTTTATTTTTATCAATTATTTGCGGACCAATTCACGCTACAAGTTTGGAAGGCATTTTTGGTAAAGCTTTACCAGAGGATAAGCTGGTAGGTGCTTCGCGTTTATGGTCTGACAATGACGTAGATAACCTAGTAGGAATGGATCTGAAGAAAATTTATTCCCCTCTTTCAGGGCCCGCAGCAGCGGCGCCAGATCAGTGTGATTCAAT
>MAAC01019315.1_pt1 | contig 94721 bp, 88 predicted proteins | sample 1115981 | NCBI WGS metagenome assembly MAAC01 (sample SAMN04961126, study PRJNA320927) | seawater metagenome | isolation source: sample BD02T64 sea water enriched with oil for 64 days | place: USA:Gulf of Mexico | collected 2013-07-27 | reverse complement strand
TTTGCCTTTGGCGCTTAAGCCATAGCTTCTTCTGGATCACGCAGCACCAACCACAATAGGGCGCCCCCGGCAAGCATCAAGAACGGTGCCATGGCCAAGTTCACGGCTTGCCAACCAGATTGCGCATCTCCGCCGGAACAATTCATCAACCCACCGGATGCAAGTGAGGCCATGGTGACACACCCAAAGACGATCATGTCATTGAGACCCTGAACACGACCACGTTCGCTGTCGCGATAGGCGCCAGCCAGCATGGTGGTTGCGCCGATGAAGCCAAAGTTCCAGCCCAAACCAAGCAGGATCAAGGCGACAAAGAAGTTGGCAAGCGTCACGCCAGAAAGCGCCACAACGCCAGCCCCAAGCAGAATAATCAAACCCGCAGCAACAATTCGACGTGTGCCAAAACGGGCAATCAGATGGCCCGTAAAGAACGACGGAACATACATTGCCAGCACGTGGGCAGATACGATGTCAGCTTCTTCTCCGTTGACGAAACCACAACCAACAACCGCCAGTGGGGTTGAGGTCATCACGAGGTTCATCAACGCGTAGGACACCATCGCACAAATGATGGCCACAGCGATGACCGGGTCCTTCAGAAGTTCCATCTTGCTGCGGCCTCTGGGGGCATCGGCTGCGGGGGGTTTGGGTTTTGGGATGTTGAGGAAGAAAAACAGAAGCGAGCCAATCGCATTCACTGCGATCACGCCCATATAGGTGCCTGCGAACAGAACAGGCATGGCGTCTTTGGTAACTTTCACCAGTTGTGGACCAATGATCGCTGCCAACAAGCCACCGGCCATAACCCATGAAATCGCCTTTGGGCGAAAGGATTCCGTCGCGGTATCGGCCGCAGCAAAACGATAAAAACCATGAGCTGACATATAGACGCCGGTAAACAGAGACCCGACCAAGAAAAGACCAAAGCTGCTTTCATACAGCCCCCACAGACTAATTGCGCCACCAATGCCACCACATATGGCACCTGTGAAAAAGCCTGCTGCACGCCCATACTTCTGCATCAAAGCGCTCATTGGTTGGGCCGCAAGCATGGACCCCAATACAATCAACGTAATCGGTAATGTTGCAAAACAAACATTTGACGCAAGTTGCTGCCCGGCAAGACCGCCAACCGTAAAGATCATAGGCATCTGCGCCCCAAGGAAAGCTTGGGCGGAAATCAGGATGAAAATATTTCGTTTCATCTGTGGATTCAACGGGGCGTCTACGGCGGTCATATCGGTCATAGGCAAAGGCGTAGCCTGTTCAATGGTGAAGGAAAAGGTGAAATGATGCGTATACCAATGAATTATTGTGATGGGTCTCATTTACGGGGTATGGCTATCCTCTATCCAATGAGGAGGCGCGACAGCATGACGGCGAACACAGATGTATCGCGGAAGATTATTTCGTCAGATTGTGTGGCAGAAGGCACCATTTGGCTGTCTCAAAATGTGCCCGAGTTTGCCCAGGTATTGCCCGCGCTTAAACCTTTGCCTCTGCGTTTGCGTGAGGATGGGTTCGGGGCGTTGCTTGATGCGATCATTGGTCAACAAATTTCGACCTCCGCTGCGAATGCGATTGCGCAAAAAATGAAGAACGCCCAACTGGTCATGCCTGTACAGATTTTGGCAGCAAGCGACGAGGAATTGCGCGCTGCAGGTCAATCTATGCAAAAAATCAAATACCTACGATCCTTAGCTCATGCAGATCTTGACTACGTGGCACTGCGTGAAATGCCCGCCAAAGAGGTGATGAAAACCCTTACAGCCTTACCCGGTATTGGCCCTTGGACCGCAGAAATATATGCGATGTTCTCGCTTGGACATGCCGATGTTTTTCCGTCGGGTGATCTCGCACTTCAGGAAGCGGCGCGTGTGTTGTTTGACCTACCGGAACGCCCCAAACCCAAAGCCATGGCTGATCTCGCTATTGCTTGGTCACCTTGGAGATCAGTTGCAGCGCGTTTGCTTTGGGCCTACTACCGAGAAATAAAGAAACGTGAAGGCATCAGATAGGGGCAAGACATGCGGGAACTGGAATATAAGCGGCGCGAAGCGCAAAGCGGAAATACGAAATCTGTCGTTATTTTTCTACATGGTTATGGTGCGGATGGCGCTGATTTAATGGGGTTGGCTGACCCGCTTGCGCCGCATATGCCTGACACGACATTTTACGCACCCGATGCCCCCGAACGTCCCGCTGGTATGCCAATGGGACGTCAGTGGTTTTCGATTCCATGGATAGATGGTTCTAGCGAAGAGGACGCCGCCGCAGGTCTAGAACGCGCCAGCGAAGATTTGAACGCCTTTATTGATATTGTGTTGCAAGCCGAAGAGATTACACCGTCAGAGCTGATTTTACTGGGCTTTTCTCAGGGCACAATGATGGCTCTGCATGTCGCCCCGCGTCGGCAATATAAGATGGCAGGTGTGGTTGGTTTCTCTGGGCGTTTGATGGCGCCGGAACGGCTTGAAGCTGATTTTATCACACGCCCGCCTGTGCTTTTACTGCATGGCGATCAGGATGATGTGGTTCCAATTCAATCTATGAGTGAAGCAGGTGATGCACTGCAGAATGCTGGCTTTGATGTCTATGCGCATGTGATGCAGGGCACCGCACATGGGATCGCACAAGATGGTCTTTCTGTTGCGCTGACCTTCATGCGTGAGATGCTAAAATACGAAAAAACCTAAAATACTGTCATAAATCTGAAACTCCCACGCGGTATTCACAAACGTGGGAATACCATATAACGGGGTTGTCAGATCTCAACCACCATATATAGTTAACCTAAGACGGGGCGGCACTCCCGCCCCGACAACCAGCCGGTTTCGGGTCAAAACACTATCGCGGCCTACCGGCAAACGCATGGTGTTGCTATGATGGATGGTGATTTTAGGGCTGAATTTACGCATGCTCCGGGAAATCTGAAGCAGCATCCTGCCTTGGTGTTGAATGCGGATTATCGGCCTTTGTCATACTATCCGCTATCGCTTTGGCCTTGGCAGGAAGCCATCAAGGCAGTTTGGCTGGAACGCGTTGATATCATTGCGCAATATGATCAGGTTGTGCATTCGCCCAGTACTGAAATTCGGATTCCTAGCGTTGTGGTTCTGAAGCAATATGTAAAACCACAAAACAAGGTGGCATTTACACGGTTTAATCTGTTTTTGCGTGACGAATTCCGGTGCCAATATTGCGGCCAGCGGGGAGATCTGACTTTTGATCATGTATTGCCGCGCGCCGCTGGGGGAATCACCAGCTGGGAAAACGTCGTTGCAGCTTGTTCGCCGTGCAATTTGGCGAAAGGGTCAAAACTTTTGAAACAGTCGGGGATGCACCTGCTTAAGCCGGTGCGCGCGCCGTTTTCAGAAGAACTGCGCAATATGGGGCGGAAATTCCCACCGAACTTCCTGCATGATAGCTGGATGGATTTTCTGTATTGGGATGCGGAACTTGATGCTTAGGCCTGATTAAGCGGAACAACTTGCCCCACCGAGAACACAAAATTTCGCGCAATGCGGATGATTCAAGGCCACGTCTTTTTCCGCGCCTTGCAAAGTTGAACCCAGATCGAATTCTTCCGCATAGGGCAGCAAGGTGCAGGCAACCACAGAGGGGGCTTGGCCGCGACGTTTAACCACCATGCGAGATGACGCACACATAACATCATTAGGTGATTTCCCGAGAATACCCCAGCAATCTATGGTGATTTCAGGCACATTCACACTTTCATCCATCTCAGGAAAAATAACCGTCATGCCAGTGTCTTGCGGGTCGATATTAAAGTTTTCCTGAAGGTAAAGTTCTGCATATCCAATGCGCGCTGCCACATCATCTTCATTCCAGAGCTGACGGCCAGCGACAGCCAAATGCGCGCCAATGGAGTTGAGCCAGCGCATGCCTTCAATGGTCTTTTCAAAACTGCCATGACCGCGCATTTTGTCGTGATTTTCGGCGGACCAGTGATCAAGAGAAATACGGAAGGTGATCTTATCACCAAATTCCTGCACTAATCTTTCGATGCCCGCACGTACAGCGTCACGCATCATAGGACGCATGGCGTTTGTCAGCACTAGAACCTCATAACCGCGTTCAAGCGCGCTTCGACACATCAGGTTGAATTCTGGGTTCATATAGGGTTCGCCGCCAGTGAAAGCGATTTCGCGCACATCCCAGTTCCGGGTTTCAAGCTGGTCGAGATAATCGGAAACCTCAGCAGTAGAAATATAGACCAGCGCGTCATTGGTGGGGGAACTGAGGATGTAACAATTCACACATTCAATGTTGCAAAGCGTTCCCGTGTTGAACCACAGCGTCTGCGGGTCACTCAGGGGCACAGTTGCACGAGTCTCGCCGTTCGCGGTATGTTTCGGATCGGTAAATTTCCCGGTAGCCTGCAGAGTTTGCGCCTGATCATCCATGCTTTTAGCCTTTTGCTTTGTTGGCCATGGGATAACCTGTGTTTCCGGGCGCGAAAAGATGTTCAGCAAGTCATGACGCCATTGTGAAGGTCGTGCAACCTGCTAAACTCAGGAAAAATAGTCGTGAACTTCACTAAACTATTGCAATGTTACCGCTAACATTTATTGTGCCGCTCGAAAGATATGGTTCAATACTATCAGAATGCAGAGGTCAAAATGGTTTCACGCGTCATCCCGGTTGAGATTTTTGATCTCGTGATTTTTGGCGGCACCGGTGATCTGGCGCGCCGTAAGATTTTTCCTGGGCTTTATCGCCGTTTTCTTGCTGGGCAGATACCGGAAGGCGCCCGTATTATCGGCGCGGCGCGGGCAGATTTTGATGACGCTGAATACCGCGCGTTCGTGAATGATGCGATTTGCGAGTTCGTGAAAAGCTCAAAGCATGACAAAGCCCATATTGACGATTTCATAAGCCACATTTGGTATTTACCTGTTGATGCGTTGGGTGAAAACGGTTGGAAAGAACTTGCCGCGATGATGCGTCCAGATGTAATCCGGGCATTTTATTTCTCGGTTGCGCCGCGATTGTTTGGGCCTTTGGCAGAACGTCTGCATGATCACAAAATTGCTGATGAAGACAGCCGAGTGGTGGTTGAAAAACCTTTTGGCCGTGACCTTGAAAGTGCCAAGGCGCTGAATGCTGTGCTGGCTGAAAGTTTCGACGAAAAACAGATTTACCGTATTGATCACTACCTTGGTAAAGAGACAGTTCAAAACCTGATGGCGGTGCGGTTTGGCAATATTCTGTTTGAGCCGCTATGGAACAGCCAATATGTTGACCATATTCAAATTACTGTCGCGGAAAGTGTCGGCGTTGGTGGGCGTGGTAGCTATTATGATAAATCAGGTGCAATTCGGGATATGGTTCAGAACCATCTGATGCAGCTTTTATGTTTGATCGCGATGGAACCTCCAAGCGATTTTGAGCCAGGGGCGGTACGTGACGAAAAATTGAAAGTTATCAGAGCGTTGGATGCTCCCGATCCCGGGGATGTTGTTCGTGGTCAATATCGTTCAGGGGATGATACGGCCTCCTATAACGATGATGTCGAAAACCCAGAAAGCACCACGGAAAGCTTTATCGCGATGAAATTGGGGATTTCAAACTGGCGCTGGAAGGGCACACCGATTTATCTGCGCACAGGCAAGCGTTTGCGCGATCGGACCAGTGAAATTGCCGTGGTGTTTAAAGACCCGCCACATTCGATTTTTGGCCCACAAGAAGGGCGGCGTGGAAATGTTTTGGTGATCCGATTACAGCCGAATGAAGGCATGAACCTGCGGGTCACAATTAAGGAACCTGGTCCGGGCGGCATGCGTCTGATCGAAGTGCCGCTGGATATGAGTTTTGCCGAAGCGCTTGCCGATGGGGAAGATATTCCAGATGCTTATGAGCGCCTGATTATGGACGTGATGCGTGGCAATCAGACCTTGTTTATGCGTGGCGATGAGGTAGAGGCAGCTTGGGCATGGACCGACCCAATTATCGAGGCCTGGGAGACAGCAGGCAAGAAACCCGTAAAATACGACCCAAGCAGTTCCGGACCAGATGACAGCTTGATGCTGTTGCATCGTGATGGACGCCGTTGGAGAGAGATAAAAGCATGAACATTATAAAATACCCAGACGCCGATATGATGATGATCGAGGTCGCTAAGGAAATCGCCACAGATTTGGAAACTGCACTGCAATCCAATGGGAAAGCGTCTTTCGCTGTGCCCGGAGGCACGACACCCGCGCCTTTGTTTGACGTGCTTTGTGCGGCGGATATTGACTGGGAAAACGTTACCATTGTTCAAACGGATGAACGCTGGGTGAAGGATAGCTCGCCGCGTTCAAACGCGAAGCTGATCCGGGAACATCTGCTGGCAGATCGAGCAGCGAAGGCAAAATTTATCTCGCTCTATAATCACTGCGAGCATCCGGATGATGACATCGAAGGCACGCGGGCGAAGGTTGCAAAATTGCTGCCATTATCAGTTGCTTTACTGGGCGTTGGCGCGGATATGCACACGGCAAGCCTGTTCCCAGGGGGTGATAATCTAGCGCTGGCAATCGATCCTGCAGCGCCCTTGGTGATGTCCATGCGCGTTGAAAGCCAAGATGAACCACGCATTACGTTAACAGAACCAGCGCTGAATTCAGCAATGGCGAAGCATATCGTTGTGACAGGCGATGAAAAACTGACCGCGCTACATCGGGCAAAAGGCCTGTCTGGAATGAAGGCACCCGTGACCCGTATTTGGGGCGGTGCACGTATTCACTGGGCGCAAAGTTAAATGAAGTGTACGGGATAAGTTCATGTGGAATAAGTTAAAAAAAGCCTCAGAGGTATCCCGGGAGTTTCGAATTCAGGGCCTGTTTGAACAAACAGACCGCGCGTCAGATTTTTCTGTTGCCGCAGTTGATATGTTGTTTGATTACTCCAAGACTACGCTGACGCATGACAGCCGGGATGTTCTTCTTGAGATGGCGCAACATTCTGATCTTTCAGATCAACGCGCAGCCATGTTTAGTGGTCAGCATATCAACCAAACGGAAGACCGGGCTGTTTTGCATACCGCTTTGCGCGCAGATGTGTCGGCGAGCATTCTGGAAGATGGTGAAAATGTTGTGCAGGGTGTGCATCAATCTTTGTCACGGATGCGGATTTTTGCAGAATCCCTGCGAAACGGGGCGTTTCAGGGGCAGGGCGGCGCAATCACCGATGTGGTGAACATCGGGATTGGCGGTTCTGATTTAGGCCCCGCAATGGTATGTTTGGCGCTGAAACCCTATCACGAGGGGCCACGGACGCATTTTGTTTCCAATGTGGATGGCGCGCATATTCATGATGTTTTGCAAGGGCTAAACCCTGAAACAACACTTATCCTCGTCGCGTCTAAAACCTTTACGACCATTGAAACTATGACCAATGCGCAAACTGCACGCGATTGGATGTCAACGCAGGTTTCCAATCCCGGTGCGCAGTTTGCGGCACTGTCATCCAACCTTGAGAAAACCGCAGAATGGGGCATCCCGGCGGATCGAGTGTTTGGTTTTGAGGATTGGGTTGGGGGGCGTTATTCGCTTTGGGGGCCGATTGGCCTGACAATCATGATCGCCATTGGATCAGATGGATTTGATGCGTTTCTTGCCGGTGCGCGTGCGATGGATGAACATTTTTGCGACGCGCCTTTGAAAGACAATTTACCGGTGATGCTGGCATTAACTGGGATCTGGCACAATCAGGGGCTTGGCTATACGACGCGTGCAGTATTGCCATACGATCAACGCCTTAGCCGACTTCCCGCATATTTGCAGCAGTTGGAAATGGAGAGTAATGGCAAATCTGTTTGCATGGATGGCAGCGACAGTCCAGTGCACACAGGGCCTGTTGTTTGGGGAGAACCTGGAACCAATGGGCAGCATGCATTTTACCAATTGATCCATCAAGGAACACGGGTTGTGCCTTGCGAATTCCTGCTGGCGGCTGAAGGACACGAGGGTGATCTGGGCCATCAACATGAACTGTTGGTTTCCAACTGCCTTGCCCAATCTGAAGCTTTGATGATGGGGCGGGATTTGAACACAGCTCGCGATCTGATGGCAAAAAAAGGTCTTGTTGGGGAAGAACTTGATCGCCAAGCGCGCCACCGCGTTTTTCCTGGGAACCGGCCCTCTACGACATTGCTTTACCCCAAGCTAACGCCTGAAATGCTGGGCAAAATTATTGCACTGTATGAACATCGGGTCTTTGTGGAAGGTGTGATCCTTGGGATCAATTCCTTTGACCAATGGGGAGTTGAGCTTGGTAAAGAGCTGGCAGTGGCGCTGCTACCGGTTGTTACCGGGCAGGACGATGGAACGTCAAAAGACGCTTCAACCCGCCAGCTCATTAATTTTGTTCGAAAAACCCGTCACTAAACCGGGGCGTTTGCGTCGTGCGCCCCGTCAACGGCGATGAAACGTTGCTTTAATGCCGTTGATAGTGGCCGTTTTGCGCTTCCGTCGGGTTCTAAAACAACGACGATGGCGTCTCCCGTTGCGCGCAAGCCATCACACCAAAGGCCGAACTCCATCGTGAAGCTGGTGTTTCGAAAGGATGTGGTGCGCGCCGTAACGAGGTAATCTTCCCCCATATACATCTCACGCTTGTAATCTGCTGAAACGGATTTCACCACGAGGCGTGGGTTGTCAGGATTGTTGGAATAGTCAGAAAGCCCCCAATCCTGCAAATAACGCACGCGCAGCGTCTCAAACCAGGAAAAATACACGACGTTATTAACGTGGTTAAGGCTGTCGAGCTCATGAAAATGAACCTTGTCGGCCATGGCGTAGGGCCAGTGACCTTCGCAGCCGAAGTGCTTCATTTCATCAGTGGTGAGCGGGGTGTGATAACGAATGTCCATGGTCGCAGTTAGCCGAAGAGCGCACCGATTTTCAAGGCAAGTGACATGTCACCTGAAATTTTTAATTTGCCCAGCATAACTGCCGCCGCCGGGTTTTGAGAACCATCTGAAATCGCCGCAAAAACCTTTGGTTTCGCTTTCAAAGTGACATCACCAGGTTCATCCACTGCACGGGCACCGTTTTGATCGGCGACAAAAACACCTTCGCCGGTCAGTTCAAAACGTACCTTATAGTCAAAACTGCGCCCCTCTATTTTGCGATTCATGGCGGTAACGGCTTGGGTGATAATTTCAGACATGTGGTTCCCCGGTGATTTCACGTCGAGGTTGCAGAGACTGCGGCACAGATCAAGCACTCACGTCGCGTCATGCGGCAACTATTCTGCACCCAAAACGTTTGTTTCAAGACGATGTAGCGTTCGAATATGAGAGGAGTGGAGCGGGTGAAGGGAATCGAACCCTCGTATTCAGCTTGGGAAGCTGCTGCTCTACCATTGAGCTACACCCGCGATGCGCGCATACCTAACCTTGGGATCCGGGGTGGTCAAGCGTTTTGCAATGACCACCCGCCTAGAAATTTAGCTATATCTTTTGTTTAGCCGCGACGGCGTCTGCGACGTCCGCTGGAGGCGCCATCCCCACCGCCAGTGTTGAAGTTTACATCTGGTAGGGTGACAATAGAACTCAGGATTGGGAAGGGTTCAGTTGCGTTGGGGATCGCACTTGCACTGACAAAATGCGACTGGAAGCTTGGTTCAATAGCGGTTTCTATCTTGATGATATTCCCCACAATTTCCTCAATCTCACCACGTGCGGCCACGTTCAAAAGTGCGATGCGTGCACCTGTGCCTGCGGCGTTACCAGCACTGGTGACTTTGTCCAATTCGCAATCCGGGATCATGCCAAGAACCATGGCGTGTTTCGGGCTGATGTGGGCGCCAAAAGCACCGGCCAAGACGACACGATCGACGGTATCGGTTTCAAACTTATCCATCAGAAGGCGTGCACCTGAATAAAGTGCAGCTTTGGCCATTTGAATGGCACGGATATCGGGATTGGTGACTGTGATCAGTGGGCCACCGTCGGCTGTGCCATCCCAAATCGTGTAGGAATTGGTACGACCATCAGCAAAGCAACGGCTGCTGCCAGTTTGTTCAGCAGAACCAATCAAACCGGAGGCATCAAGGATACCCGCCATACGCATTTCAGCGACAGATTCGATAATACCAGAGCCACAAATACCCGTTATGCCAGAACTTGCGATGGATTCTGCAAACCCAGGTTCATCTGACCAAAGTTCACTGCCGATGACCTGAAAGCGGGGCTCTTTCGTGATTGGGTCGATAGTCAGATGTTCAATTGCACCTGGCGCAGCGCGTTGACCTGATGAAATCTGTGCGCCCTCAAAAGCAGGACCAGTGGGCGAGGAACAGGCATAAACCTTATCCTTGTTGCCCAACTGGATTTCAGCATTGGTGCCAACATCAACCAGAAGCACAAGATCTTCTGATTTATCGGGGGCTTCCGATAGGGTCACCGCAGCGGCATCTGCACCGACGTGGCCTGCGATGGACGGCAGGATATAGGCACGTGCAGAGGGGTGGATTGCAAGGCCAAGGGTCGAGGCGCGCACGGAAAGGGCTTCTGATGTGCAGAGCGCAAAGGGAGCTTGGCCGAGTTCATAGGGATCAATCCCCAAGAACAAATGGTGCATCACCGGATTCATTACGAAGACAACATCCATGATCTGATCGGTGCCGATCTCCGCTTCAATCGCGATTTGAGTGAACAGAGCATTCATACCCTCGCGCACTGCGCGGGTCATCTCATCGGCACCACCGTCGTTCATCATGGAATAGCTGACGCGGCTCATTAGATCTTCACCAAAGCGGATCTGAGGGTTCATAATTCCCGACGAGGCAACAACTTCACCGGTGGTTAGGTCACACAGGTGGGCCGCAATTGTGGTCGATCCAAGATCAACGGCAAGACCATATAGTGGTGTTTCATGATATCCAGGCCAAACCTGCAGGATCGCAGGTTTCTGCGCACCAGTACCTTCAGTGATACCAGTTGAAACAGCACATGTAACCTTCCAGTCGCCCTTGCGTAGGATTGGTTGAAGGCTTTGCATTACATGTAGGTCGGCATCGATACCACTGATATCGAATTGTTTTTCCAAAGCCTGGCGCAATCGCTCCAAATCACCAGATGGCTCATGCATGTCGGGCTGCTCCACCTCGACGTAATAACGGCGTACGGCTGGATTAATGGTGATGTCACGGGCTTCAGCACGTTTGCGTACCACTTGACGGTGCACCTGGCTGCCCGCAGGCACGTCAATAACAACATCAGATTGGATGGTTGCTTGGCAACCAAGACGGCGGCCTTTTGCAAGGCCGCGCTTGTCATCATAACGCTGCTCAACCGAGTTCCATTCGGATAGGGCTGTTTCAGAAACAGTCACACCGTGTTTTGGAAATTCACCAAAGGACGGTTCCACCTGACATTTTGAGCAAATCCCACGCCCACCGCAAACTGAATCCAAATCAACGCCAAGTTGACGTGCCGCAGTCAGAACTGGTGTTCCGGAGGGGAAATGCCCACGTTTGCCCGAGGGGGTGAAAATGACGAGAGGATCTTTGGTGTTATTAGTGGTCATTGGCCTGCCTGTAAGTCGCGTCTTTGCATCAGCATAGCTGGTAAGCCTCCAAACAGCACCCCAAGGGCGGCATAATTATTGTCGCAAACGGCGCAAACACGTATCTTTGGCGAAAAAAACAACACCTTGTTCGAGGGGCTGGGTCAGATCAAATCAGGTCGATTTCAGCCACGACAAAATTGTTTCGCGATCTTGATCAAGAACTGGGGCAGGTGACACATCAACCATGTCAGTCATCGCAGACATTTTGACCGGGTTTCCAGCCGCCTTGTATGGTGCACCCCCGCGTGCGTCGGGGACGTCAATTACCATATTTCGTGCGAGAAGTTGGGGGTCAATCATGGCGGCCGCGACGTTCTGAATCGGGGCGCAGGGGATTGATTTTTGTGTGAGGAGATCCAGCCAATACTTACGTGTATTGCCGAGTGTTACGGCTTCAATCAGACGTTTCAACAGCTTTACGTTCTGGCAACGCGCAAGATTGGACGCAAACCGTTTGTCGCTGACAAGCCCAGGGATTTCGAGCGCGTCACACAGCTGGCCAAACAAAACATCATTCCCAGCCGCGATAACAATCAGCCCATCTTCGGTATGAAATGTCTCAAAAGGTGCAATGGATGGATGGCGCGCACCTGAAGGGCCTGGCGCTTCGCCAGTTTCACCGGTGATTGCAACGGCGTGTTCAAGAATAGCAATTTGACTGTCGAGCATTGCGACATCGACCATTTGCCCTTTGCCCGTTTTTTCGCGTTGGTAAAGTGCGGCCATGATGCCATGCCCAAGGAACATGCCAGCAACGATATCACCAACAGAGGCGCCGACCCGCACAGGTTCGCGGTCCTTTTCGCCCGTGATCGACATGACTCCACCACGCGCTTGCACAACCATGTCATATGCAGGCTTCATCGCGTCGGGGCCGGTATGACCAAAGCCAGAAACAGCCCCGTAAATCAATCTGGGAAACCGTTCATGCAAAGTATTAAAACCATAACCGAGACGATCCATTACCCCGGGGCGATAGTTTTCTACCAAGATGTCTGCATGCGTGAGAAGTTGTTCAAAAACAACGCGATCATCTGCGTCCTTAAGGTTTAGCGCGATGCTTTCTTTGCCTCGGTTGATGGTTGCGAAATAGGCACTGTCTCCGTTGTCACGAAACGGTGGAAAATGGCGCGTATCATCACCGGTACCAGGGCGTTCAACCTTAATGACCCGCGCCCCGAGATCCCCAAGGATCATGGTGCAATAAGGGCCGGCGAGAACATGCGTGAGGTCAATGATTAGCAGGTCTTTAAAGGGTTTGGTCACAGGGAAGATCCTTATGTTCGCAGGGATCAGATAGAAGACAAAGGTAACGGAAACATTGCGTCAGATCAATTTACACGTAAGCTGCACAAAACTATGCACAACAAAAAAGGGCCCGTGAAACACGAGCCCTTTCTTCAGTGTTCTTAAGTGTTATCCGCGACGACGGCGACGGCCACCACGACCACCAGCATCACCAGGAACGATAACTTTATTGGTGCGGATCCATTCGGCACCGGAAGAGTCATTGTTGGTCAGGAAGTTGGCGGCACGAATGGCCTCCATTTCCTTACCAGCGCGTGGCAGGGTGGAACCGATACCGAACATCTGACAGAATGCCTCATCGTCCATATCTTCTGGCAGGATAATGCCAGCAGCGGCAACCAAGGCTTTCTTTTCAGCCAGTTTTTTCGGGCCAACAGGGAGGGCAACTGGGTTCATGATCGCAGAAGTCATACCACAAGCCATCGCCATTGGCAGGAAGGCGTTGTTGATGCCGTGACGGTTTGGCAGGCCGAAGGAGATGTTGGACGCGCCACAGGTTGTGTTCACACCAAGTTCATCACGCAAACGACGCACGAGTGAGAAAACCTGCAGGCCAGCAGTGCCCATCGCGCCGATTGGCATCACGAGCGGGTCAACCACGATATCATGGGCTGGAATGCCAAAATCAGCGGCGCGTTCTACAATTTTCTTAGCAACGGCGAAACGCACTTCTGGATCTTCAGAAATACCAGTGTCATCGTTGGAAATTGCAACAACTGGCACGTTGTATTTCTTAACAAGCGGCAGAACCAACTCAAGACGTTCTTCTTCGCCAGTGACAGAGTTCAGAAGCGGGCGACCTTCAGCTGCAGCCAAACCTTTTTCCAGCGCACCAGGCACGGAGCTGTCAATACACAGGGGGGCGTCGACCACAGACTGAACGATTTTAACCATTTGTTCCATCAGGGGCGGTTCAACAAAGTTGTTGTCCGCATAACGGGGATCTTCGGCCATTTTGTTAGAGAAAACAGCGCCAGAGTTGATATCGAGGATGGTAGCACCAGCGGCAACCTGAGCGATGGCATCTGCTTCAACGCGAGAAAAATCGCCTTGTTCCAGCTCAGCAGCCAAGATCTTGCGGCCTGTTGGGTTGATACGTTCACCAATCACACAGAAGGGCTCGTCAAAGCCTAGGATGGCGGTTTTTGTTTTGCTTTCGACAACTGTACGGGTCATGATTTTCTCTTATTTTTGGTTAACGGGAACGCCAGAAGCGCCGCCGTGTGTGATCGCCCAGTTGGCGTTTGTTTTGATGCCACCGAGAGGGAAGAAATGTACCTTCTCAATGTTAAAGTCAGGGTTTGCGGCCTTGTGTGCCGCAAGTTCTGAGACCAATTGACCCGGTTCAAACGGCAGGAGCAACTTGGTTACGTCTTTCGCGCGCTTTTGTAGCACTTTCAAGGAAGCACCAACACCACAAGCGATAGAGAATTTGATCAAAGTTTGCAGTTTTGCTGGGCCAGCAATACCGATGTGAACCGGAATGTCGATACCGGCTTCGATCAAGCTGTCAGCCCATTCAATTACAGGACCAGCCTCAAAGCAGAACTGAGTTGCCAGTGCCATTTTTGCATCGGTACGTTTGGAAAATTCTTGTTTCCAACCAAGAGCTTCCATCACGAGCTTCGTGCTGCCATCGCCATCGATGTCTTTGTTGCCTTCTGGGTGACCCGCAACATGCAGACGTTTGAAGCCCGCTTTGTCAAACAGACCTGTTTCCAGTAGCTGCATGGAGGAGTGGAAATCACCGTGCGGCTTGTCAACGCCACCGGCCAGCAATAGGGCTTGGTTCACGTTGGCTTCGCCTTGGTAACGTGCGATCCAATCAGCCAGCATTGCTTCGTCTTTGATGATACGCGCAGGGAAATGTGGCATCACATCATAGCCTTCGTCACTTAGACGGGCTGCAGTTTCCACCATTTCGTCAATTGGCGTGCCTTCGATATGCGCAACATAAACACGTGTGCCTTGGGGCAACAGATCGCGAAAATCGTCAATCTTTGCGGCAGTGCGCGGCATCACTTCGATTGAATATCCATCGAGAAAGGCCTCAACCTCGGGGGAAACCGTGATGGGTGCTGCCTCAGTTTTCTTTTTGAATGGCAAAAGCGACATGATCGCCTCCTTTATAGTGTGGGTCAGGGACATCAGAGATCAGCTCTCCGCGTGGCCATCGTTTGCAATCAGAGCTTTCAAACGCTCTTGGTCGTATTCTGTATCAAGTTGCGCGGCCACAGCCGCCACAATTTCATCTTGATCGCCATCCATAGGGTAGGGGGTGGCTTTGCGAAATCCCGCCATATAAGCGTCTGCGTCTTTTGCATTCACCTTCATAGCAGCCCGGTCGATTGCTTGCTCAAAGCGCTCTGGCAGCGGCGCTTTTGCACCACGGCGTCCTTTTCCGACGATAACCTGCGCCGGAATATCACGCCAATATACGATTGTTACGTCAGGCATTGCGATTCCTCCCTATGTATTTCGCTTGTAGTCCTCCGTTGACGACAGAACGGGTCAGTTTTCGACACACTCCGCCATAGGAGCGACTCTGAAGACGTGTGGCCTGTACGAAAGATAAAAACTTGATGCATGAAAGCGTGCCCACCAGATATGGCCAAAATACTCATAAACAATATATAGTGAACTTTGAAAGTTAATAATTACAGCAGGTTACATGTGTTTCACCAAGTAAGTTGACTTAAAAATGAACAAATTGTCGCACCCTGAAGGTTTTGGCTGCCTCTGTTCTCTGGCGGGAACTGCGCATTATGGTCGCGACGAATCTTACGACGAAAGCAGGAAACAGGTTTTGACCAGCGCGACACATACAGACACGATATCGTTGACGGCGATTGAATTCTCTAGGGCCGGCAAACCAGTTCTGGATTTACCTGCGTTGTGTTTATCTGAAAAACGCATTGGCATTGTTGGGCGCAATGGGTCTGGAAAAACTACTTTGTTACGCATACTTGCGGGGCTGGTGACACCGGATAAGGGCCGCGTCACGATCCATGGCGCCGACGTGGCCTCAGATCGAAAAGCAGCAATCCGGGCTGTTGGAATACTATTTCAGAACCCCGATCACCAAATCATCTTTCCAACAGTCGAGGAAGAGATTTCCTTTGGCCTGCAACAGCTGGGGCAGGCTGGGGATACACTTGTGGATAACTGTGTGGGTGTTTTGAAACGGTTCGGGAAAGAACGTTGGCTAAATCGACCGGTACAGAATCTATCGCAAGGGCAGCGTCACCTCGTTTGCCTGATGTCTGTTCTTGCGATGACGCCTGCCACTATCCTGCTGGACGAGCCTTTTGCGGGTCTAGATATTCCGACCACACGTGCACTAAACCGTGCGATTGATGGCGTGGAAGAGCAGGTTCTGATGATCACCCATGATCCAGAACGCCTACAACATTTTGATCGTATAATTTGGATTGACGGTGGAAAAATAGAACAGGATGGCGCGCCATCTGAAGTTCTTCCGAAGTATCTGAAAACCATGAATGAGGAGGGCGCAGATGCTTTCCCTGATCTCTGAACATCGCACTGTCTTCCACCGAATACCAGCGGGTGTAAAGCTGCTCATATTACTTGTCGTTTCTGTTCTTTTGTTTGCATTTCCGGGGCTTTGGGTGCAGGCAACGGCTTTTGGCATGGTGGTTTTTGCGTTTCGTTGCGGTGGGTTAGGCTTTTTACGCGAAGGCATATGGCATTTAAGGCGGATTTGGCCAGTGGTATTGTTTATCTGCCTTTGGCACGGTTGGAGCGGTGAATACGCCCTTGGCGCAGCATTGCTTTTACGCGTCGCAGCGGTGCTCGCTTTGGCCAATCTTGTGACAATGACAACGCAATTGGCCGAAATGATGTCGGTGTTGCATTGGTTGGGCGTCCCCATTCGCAAGCTTGGGGTATCGACCCGCCCTGCAGAAATTGCGGTTGCGATGATGATCCGCTTCATCCCGGTTCTAACAGAAAAATCAGACGCGTTGCACGAAAGTTGGCGCGCACGCAGTGCAAAACGGGCTGGGTGGCGCATTGTCACGCCCGTTGCCATACTGGCGATCGATGATGCGGAACAAGTTTCAGAAGCCCTCAGAGCCCGTGGCGGCATCAGCGCCACTACGCCAGACCTGTGAATAACTTTTAATTTCAACACTATAAAAGCCTGTGGATAACTTGCTTTTCTCACTCTCCATAAACCAAGATAGGAAACGCGAAAATGGAACGTAATGTAACCTTCATAGCTCTGCTTGCAGCCTTTACGGCTGTACTGGGCCTCATCCCGAAAATTGAACTTATCCCTGGGGTGCCACTGTCACCACAGCTGATGGGCATCATGCTTTGCGGCCTTATATTGGGCGCGAAACGCGGCACCATGGCCGTGGCACTTTTCCTTGTGCTTGCCGCTGTTGGCCTGCCAATTCTGACTGGTGCGCGCGGTGGCACTGGTCCGTTCTTCGGTGCAACTGGAGGGTTCTTGTTTGGATATCTCGCTGCTGCGTATGTAACCGGCCTGATCTTTGAGCGGTGGAAGGGTAATCTTTTGGTTGGTGCAGTCATCGCCGCTCTGATTGGCAGCGTTGTTGTATTGTATCCAATTGGGATTGTTTGGCTTGCTGTTTACCTAGGCAAACCCATCCTTGTGATGACACAATCTATGCTCGTGTTTGTCCCATTCGATATCGCCAAAGCCGTTGTTGCCGGATTGATTACTATTCAAATCCTCAAGGCACGTCCTGCTGCAATCTTGTCCCGGCAAGCTTAAGGCAGCATTTCTGCATAATTCCTGACAACCTGTTAAAGCCGGGCATAACATCTTGCCCGGTTTTTCATTACGATAATAGAACTTATAATTGGTATTATGTAATGTTGATTACTTATTCCTTAATAATAATTGAAATAGTCGCAAGGTACCCTCTAAGCATTTGCTGTAACTTGGTAAATTTCAAGTAATGAAAATAGAGCCTTAGTTCGCTGTGTTGAAAATGAAATCTTTTGCAACTCACGGTATCAAAAATAACTCTAAAGCTCGACAAAACATATCGATACAATTTAATGTTCAGCTAAGAATGAGGATATATCGTGACTATTTTACTTTTGAACGGGCCAAACCTGAACTTATTGGGTACTCGGCAAACCAATGTATACGGCGCAACGACGCTTTCTGAAATTGAAGCGCTGACGCGAGAACACGCACGCAAAGTCGGTTATGAATTGGATGCACTGCAATCCAATCATGAAGGTGTACTAATTGACGCCATACATTCTGCCAAAGGCAACGCACAGGGCATTATCTTGAATGCTGGCGCGTATACACATACGTCTGTTGCTCTGATGGATGCGATCTCATCGGTTGAACTCCCCGTCGTTGAGGTTCACCTTTCAAACATCCATGCCCGCGAAGCATTTCGCCACCACTCCTATATTGCTCCCGTTGCACTTGGTCAAATCGCTGGTTTCGGCCCTCAGGGCTATATTCTGGCCGTGGATGCCCTCGTATCACACCTCACCGGTTCGAAAGGATGATATCCGAATATCTTGAAAAGCTTACCGCGGCCCAATCCCTAGAAGATGTCTGGTCTTTGCATCTGAACAAAATGCAAGAATATGGCTTTGGTCGTATCATGTATGGGTATACGCGGTACCGCAATGGCACATCTTTTGGCGATCAAGATGATCTTTTGCTGCTATCAAATCATAAATCAGCCTATTTGGACGTCTTTTTTGGTGAAAAGCTGTTCCATAACGCTCCCATGGTTCGCTGGTCTCTAGAGAATGAGGGTGCTTGTTCTTGGAGCTGGATGCGCGAGCAGATTGAGGCCGGAACATTCACCGATAGTGAGATGAAAGTTGTTGAATTCAATCGACGCTTTGATGTGACGGCGGGATACAGCATTAGCTTTAAATCCGTATCTTACAGAGAACGCGGTGGCATTGCATTGACAGCAAACCCCGGGGTGTCTCAAGAAGAAACAGACGCTGTTTGGGAAAAGCATGGGTTGGATCTTCTTGTGATGAACAATGTTGCTCATCTGAAGATCATCAACATGCCATGGTGTGGGCAACGACGTCCCCTCACCCATCGTCAACGCGAAGTCTTGGAATGGGTCGGTGAAGGCAAAACCACGCAGGACATCGCATGTATTTTGGGGCTCACATCCGCCACGGTGGAAAAACACCTTCGTCTTGCTCGTGGAGTTCTGGATGTGGAAACGACGGCTCAAGCCGTATTGAAGGCCTCAGTGCAAAAGCAAATTTTCTTGTTAGATGCCTAGGTCGCTGTGAAATATACCCTATAAGTTGTAATGAACATGAATTTCCCGACATTACCTACCTATAGGTAAGGAATCCCCTACTTACTGTTTAGGCACGAATATGTACTTATTAACATGTTCCGTCGTGGTGGCAATTGAGCCTTGGAACTTATGAAGGTGTAATACCTGTAATATCAGGGTCCTTACATTTTCCCGGGAAACCGGATCGCCGGTCATTTTAGAATAGACTAAATTGACCGGCACTTATGTCTTAACATCCTCATCCTGAGACATGGGTAACAAACGGCATCCCTTTCAAGGGATGCCGTTTTTATTTCGACCATTCGTGAAAACTGAAAAAGGCCAGACAGTTCCCTGCCCGGCCTTTGTAACTAATGTAGTAGTACCGAAGGATTTAGCCCTGAGCTGCCTTAGCAACTTCAGCCGCGAAATCTTCTTCTTTTTTCTCGATGCCTTCGCCAACTTCCATGCGAACGAAACTTGTGATTTCAACACCAGCTTCTTTGGCAGCAGCTTCCACTGTGAGGTCAGGGTTCACAACGAAAGCTTGACCAAGCAGAGTTACCTCAGAGAGGAACTTCTTCATACGGCCGACGATCATTTTCTCGATCACAGCTTCTGGCTTACCTGATTCACGTGCGATGTCGATTTGAACCTGACGTTCTTTTTCAACAACTGCAGCATCCAGATCAGCTTCGGACAAGGAGGCAGGGTTCGCAGCCGCAATGTGCATTGCAAGCTGTCGACCAATACCATTGTCTGTGCCTTTGAGACCAACCAGAACACCGATTTTGCCCATGCCGTCAGTCACAGAGTTGTGGATGTAAGACACAACGGTCTCGCCCTCAACGACAGCCATGCGACGCAGAGACATGTTTTCGCCGATCGTAGCGATCGCATCAGTGATCGTAGCGGCAACAGTTTTACCGTTCACGTCTGCATCGGCTAGGGCCTCAACAGTGTCAACGTTTACAGCAGCGCCCGCAATAGAAGCGACCATGCCTTGGAATTCAGCATTTTTGCCAACAAAATCGGTTTCGGAGTTCACTTCAACAGCAACGCCTTTGCCGCCACTAACCGCGACAGCCACGAGGCCTTCAGCAGCAATACGACCGGATTTTTTAGCAGCCTTTGCGAGACCTTTGGTGCGAAGCCAATCAACTGCGGCCTCCATGTCACCATTGGTTTCAGTCAGAGCTTTTTTCGCGTCCATCATGCCAGCGCCGGTGGAATCGCGGAGTTCTTTTACCAATTTAGCGGTAATCGCCATGTCGGTTCTCCTTAAGAGTATTCTGAATAGGAAAATCCGGGAAGACATACATCTTCCCGGTATCAGTTTTACGAAGCTTAAGCTTCAGCAGGTGCAGCTGCTTCTTCAGCGATGGTTTCTTCCAAGGAAGCTTCCAATTCGCCAATGTCCATGCCAGCTTCGCCCATCTGAGCGGTCATGCCGTCAAGAGCAGCGCGTGCCGCGAGATCGGTGTACAATGTAATCGCACGTGCCGCATCGTCGTTGCCTGGGATGATGTAATCAACGCCAGCTGGGTTTGCGTTGGTGTCAACGATGCCCACAACAGGGATACCCAGCTTTTTAGCTTCAGCAATTGCGAGGGATTCTTTGTTCACGTCGATCACGAACAGAAGATCAGGAACACCGCCCATATCGCGGATACCGCCAAGGGAAGCCTGCAGTTTGCCCTGCTCACGCTCCATACCAAGACGTTCTTTCTTGGTCAGACCTTCTGCGCCTTCGGACAATTTCTCGTCGATAGACTTTAGACGGTTGATAGAGTTGGAAACAGTTTTCCAGTTGGTGAGCGTGCCACCCAACCAACGGTGGTTCATGTAGTACTGAGCGGATTTCTCAGCTGCATCTGCGATTGCAGATTGCGCCTGACGCTTAGTGCCTACGAAGAGAACGCGGCCGCCTTTAGCAACAGTTTCACGAACTGCGTTCAGAGCTGCGTCCAACATTGGAACAGTCTGTGTCAGATCGAAGATGTGGATACCATTACGATCGCCGTAGATGAACTCCTGCATACGCGGGTTCCAGCGTTGTTTTTGGTGACCAAAGTGAACACCAGCTTCGAGCAGCTGGCGGATAGTGAATTCTGGAATAGCCATTGTATTTCCTTTTCCGGTTTACGCCTGGGCAAAGTCAATCAGGGATCTCTCCCAACCGGTGGACATTCAGGGATTTCTCCCCTGTCAGCCCGGACTTCGCCTGTGAAGTGGCGCCGCTATAACTGTGAAACTTGGGGCGTGCAAGGGGCGTTGCTGGAAATCTTAGGTTTTACGGCAGTTTCGAGCAGTTTTTTGCTCGCCCATACACTATTATACAGGCATTTATTCGCATTTACCGTTTTCGATACGCACAGCCCTTGCAAACTGCGCCCTGCCCTGCGACTTATCAGCGTCATGACTACATTACAAAACAATCAACAACCACAAATTCTTTGTATCGGCGCGATCCTCTGGGATGTCATCGGACGCACAGAACGTCACATGCGTGTTGGGTCTGATGTTCCGGGGCGTATTCTGCGCCTGCCCGGCGGCGTCGCGATGAATATCGCTATGACATTCACCCGCTTTTCCCTGAAGCCCGTATTGCTTGGGGCCATAGGGCAGGATGACGCTGGCAACGAGTTGATCCGCGCGGCGCATTCCATGGGGATGATCACCGATCACCTATATCGCTCTGAGGATCTGCCAACAGATGTTTACATGGCGATTGAAGGTGCCAACGGTTTGATCGCTGCCATTGCTGACGCCCACTCTCTGGAAGCCGCTGGCGCTAAGATCTTACGCCCGCTCGAAGATGGCGCGCTTGGCAGTGATGAGACCCCTTATGAGGGCACGGTTGCGCTAGACGGGAATCTGACCCTAGCCCTGCTCGAAGACATCTCGAACAGCCCTCTGTTTTCAAAAGCAGATTTACGTGTAGCGCCCGCGTCACCAGGCAAGGCGGAGCGCCTACTACCCCTGATGGACCACCCAAGTGCCACATTATATGTGAACCTTGAGGAAGCGGGCCTGCTGTTAAAGCAAGAATTTGACACAGCTACAGACGCCGCCCTTGCTCTGACACAACGTGGTGCCGCACGCGCCATGGTGTCAGATGGTGGTCGCCCTGCTGCATTTGCCTCTGGCGATAACGTGATTTCTGAGGCGCCCCCGGAAGTTATGGTCACGCGTGTCACCGGTGCAGGTGACACCTTCATGGCCGCCCATATTGCAGCAGAATTACGCGGCGACGGTAATATTGAGGCGCTGCACACGGCCCTCATTGCTGCCGCAAACTACGTATCCGGAAATTCCCCACAATGAGAAATACCATGAACAACCTATCGCTCCCCCTTGTTTATTCAGAAGAAGTTCAAGACGCGCGTAAATCCGGTGCTCCGATTGTTGCCCTTGAAAGCACAATCATCACCCATGGCATGCCCTTCCCGCAAAACGTCGAAACGGCCCGCCAAGTAGAAGCTGAAATCCGCACCAATGGCGCCGTCCCTGCGACCATCGCGATTATGAACGGCAAGATCCACATCGGTCTGTCTGATGCTGAACTTGATACGCTGGGCCAAGCTAAAGATGTCGCCAAACTCTCCCGCGCTGATTTGGCTGCGAAGCTGGTCACCGGAGGATATGGTGCCACCACCGTTGCCGCGACAATGATTTGCGCAAACCTTGCTGGGATTTCCGTTTTCGCAACGGGTGGTATTGGTGGAGTGCACAAAGGTGCCGATCAAAGCTTTGATATTTCAGCCGATTTACGCGAACTCTCTGAAACACCCGTCACAGTGGTTGCAGCCGGTGCAAAGGCTATTCTCGACTTGCCAAAAACGCTGGAGGTGCTTGAGACCCTCGGCGTGCCGGTCATCGCCTATGGTCAGGATGATTTCCCGGCTTTCTGGTCACGGTCTTCCGGCATGAAAGCCCCTCTGCGTATGGACAATGCCGCTGATATCGCTGCGTCACAAAAAATGCGCCGTGATCTTGGCTTACCCGGCGGGCAATTGATCGCCAATCCGATCCCGGTGGCCTCAGAAATCGCAGCAGATGACCTTGCACCAGTGATTGCACAGGCAATCGCTGAGGCAGACGCAGGTAACATTGCAGCAAAATCAGTGACCCCATTCTTGTTACAACGCATTTTTGAACTCACTGACGGACGATCATTGGCCGCAAATATTGATCTTGTGCTTAATAATGCGAGGCTCGCAGCACAAATAGCAGCCGCAGGGGTGGAATAACCCCCCTTCAACCCACAAATAAGAACCAACCAGACAGGCGAACTGCAGAATGAAAGATATGACCCCCGACTCAGAAGACGCACATCACGGCCGCTATCGGGGGCCTTCCCGTTTTGCTGGGTTGCGTGCAAGCTTCTTGACTGGGCTGATTGTTATTGCCCCGATTTTCCTGACAGCTTGGCTGATCTGGAATCTCGTGGGTTGGATCGACAGTTGGGTTTTGCCCTTTGTTCCAGCTGAATTGCTACCTGAACAATATATTGGCATCAACCTGCGCGGCCTTGGTGTGATTATCTTCTTGGTCTTCACCGTCATTGTTGGCTGGATGGCAAAAGGTCTTTTGGGGCGTTCTCTATTGTCTATTGGCGAACGCCTAGTCGATCGTATGCCCGTGGTAAGGTCGATCTATAACGGATTGAAACAAATAGCTGAAACCGTTTTCAGTCAATCCGAAAACACTTTCAAAAAAGCCTGCCTGATCGAATACCCTCGCAAGGGGCTCTGGGCGATTGCCTTTATTTCCACATCGGCTAAAGGCGAGATTAAAAAAGATATTCCAGAGGATGGTGACATTATGTCAGTCTTCCTGCCCACAACTCCAAACCCAACATCAGGCTTCCTACTCTTTGTCCCACGCAAAGATATTGTTGAACTTGAGATGACCGTGGAAGATGCCGCCAAACTCGTTATTTCGGCGGGCTTGGTTTACCCAAACAGCAAAAACCCCTTGGAACCTCCCATGGGAAAATAATCCCATTTTGGTTCCCAAAATATCCCGGGGAGTGCGAGAGGCTGGCCCCTCGCTTCTTGTATTACAAGGCAGTCCAACCACCATCAACAGAAATCGACGTACCGGTTATCTGTGCAGCCGCATCGCTACATAGGAACACTGCAGTTCCGCCCATCTGTTCCACCGTCGCAAATTCGCCTGAAGGTTGCCGCTGCAACATGACCTTCGCGATCACATCTTCACGCGACATGTCATGCACCGCCATCTGATCCGGGATCTGCTTTTCAACGATCGGCGTCAAAACATACCCGGGGCAAATCGCATTGCAAGTCACACCCTGACCGGCTGTTTCAAGGCCTATGGTTTTTGTCAGCCCAATAACCCCATGCTTTGCAGCAACATAGGCGGATTTATAGGGTGAAGCCGTCAAGCCGTGAGCAGAGGCAATATTCACAATTCGCCCCCAACCATTTTCACGCATCCCCGGCAAGGCAGCCGCAGTTGTGTGAAAGGCGGAACTCAAATTGATCGCGATGATCGCATCCCATCGTTCCTCGGGAAAATCCTCAACAGGGCTAACGAACTGAATGCCTGCGTTATTCACAAGGATATCACAGCCACCAGCCTGCTCAATCAGCGCACGACACTCCGCCCCCTTCGACATATCCGCCTGAATATAGGTAACTTTCACACCATGATCTTCGGAAAGCTTCGCCGCGAGAGCGTGGTCAGAATCATCATTTGTGAAGGAATTCAACACCACATCTGCGCCAGCTTTTGCAAGCTCTATCGCCACCCCAAGACCTATGCCAGAATTCGAACCTGTCACAATTGCGCGTTTACCGTTAAGTGTCATGAGACCCCCGTAAAATATATCCACTTTGAGGGTACTATAGGCGTACACACGGTTAAAAATAGCCTATATGTTGCCAAAATCTAGGGCAGAACAGCGCATAAAAAAACGCCGGCACAAGGCCGGCGTATAGTTGTTGAGGCAGGTTTCATACAGGCAAGAAACCTATCGAGCAGTGACTTCTTTATAAGCGCTAAGCCGCTCTTGGCCAAGCTAAAAGTTTGAATTACCCACAGGAGGGCGTTAATCTTGGGGATAACTATACAACCGGCAGAGGAATGTTTCTGAAATGAAAACCAACTATTTACGAAATCTGCATTCGGCGGCGCTGGTTTTCAGCCTGTCCGCACTGACAGGAACAGCCTTTGCAGAGCAAAAACATGGCATAGCTATGTATGGTGACCCCGCCCTTTCACCAGATTTTGTGTCTCTCCCCTACGCCAATCCTGATGCGCCAACCGGCGGCCAGATCGTAACAGGAGAGGTCGGAAACTTTGACTCTCTTAATCCGCACATCCTTAAGGGTAACGTTCCTTGGCAGTTGCGATTTCTTGCCTATGAAAGCCTTATGGGGCGCAACTGGGACGAACCTTTCTCTCTTTACGGTCTTCTTGCCGAATCGATTGAGACCGCCCCGGATCGTGCGTGGGTTGAATTCACACTGCGCCCAGAAGCCCGTTTCTCTGATGGCAGCCCGGTTACCGTTGAGGATGTGCTGTGGTCTTATGAAACCCTCGGTACAGAAGGGCATGGTCGGTATCGCGGTCTTTGGGGAAAAGTCGCCAGTGCTGAGGCCACAGGCGAAAATACTATTCGTTTCACCTTCACCCAGCCCGAACCAGAGCTTGCCCTGATCATTGGCATGCGCCCGATCTTGCAAAAATCACAATGGGAAGGCCAAGAATTCACCGAAAGTGGTCTCGACAATATCCCTGTGACAACCGCGCCCTATGTCATCACTGATTTCGATGCTGGCCGTTCTGTTACTTTGACCCGCAATCCAGATTATTGGGGCAATGATTTGCCATTTCGTCGGGGAACCAACAACTTAGATGAGATCAGGTTAGAATTTTTCACCGACGCTAGCGTGATGTTTGAGGCATTTAAAGCTGGTGAAATCAATACGTTCCGTGAAACCAACACTGAGAAATGGAAAACACAGTTTGACTTTCCATCGGTAGAAAGTGGTGATGTGGTTCTTTCTGAAATCCCCCACCAGCGACCGACGGGGATCACAGGCTATGTGATGAATACGCGCAATCCACTCTTTGCGGATTGGCGTGTGCGCGAAGCCATGATCTCGTTATTTAACTATCCGTTTATCAGTGAAACTCTGGTTGGCGCAGACGCTCCGCGTGTGACCTCATATTTCTCAAACTCAATTTTGGGCATGCAGGATGGTCCCGCTGAGGGGCGTGTTCTTGAGCTCCTGCAACCGCATGTCGACAACCTGATTCCTGGCGCAATTGAAGGTTACAGCCAACCAGAAGGCAGCGCTTCAGAACGCAATCGCTCTGATCTACGCCGTGCGCTTGCGTTGTTTGATGAGGCGGGTTGGACCATTCAAGATGGCACTTTGAAGAACACCGCTGGCCAAGATTTCTCATTCGAAATCTTGCTGAAACAAGGCTCCAGCGAGGTTCAATCGACCATCGATATCTACATTGAATCCCTCGCGCGGGTTGGCATCACACCTGAAATCACAGTTGTAGACACGGCTCAATATAAAGAGCGCACCAATAATTTTGATTTTGGTATGACCTATTATCGTCGAGGCATGTCGCTGTCGCCAGGGAACGAACAGCTGCTTTATTGGGGAACTGAAGCCGCTGACACATCTGGTTCACGCAACTGGATGGGTGTGAAAAGTCCCGCAGTTGAAGCCATGATTGAGGCTATTTTGACTGCCGAAACCCAAAGTGATTTTCGTGCGGCAACACGTGCGTTGGATCGTACGTTAACCTCAGGGCGCTATGTGATCCCCATTTGGCATAACCCGGTCAGCTATATCGCGCATGCAAAAGACTTGCAGTATCCGGAAACTCTGCCAATCTACGGTGATTGGCTTGGTTTCCAACCTGATGTTTGGTGGTCGGAGGATAAAGAATGACCCGTATTATATTGATCTCACTCACACTTGCCTTGTCAGCCTGCGGCACAGTTGAAGGTGTCGGCAGTGACCTTTCAGCTGGATCACGCACCGTAAAAGGCTGGTTCTAACCTAACGGCGGGGCGTAATTTCCATGCGCCCCGCCCTTTTTACGTCGCAGCGCCTTGCAACCCAAGCACCCGCAGCGTAGCCAGTCCTTATGCTTTCTGTTTTTGATCATGGCGCGCCTCCGAAGGCGCCAGATGCGTTTAATATGGCCGCGCATGTCTTACGATATGCGCATCTTGCGCCCTCAAAACCTGCTCTAGAGATCCTCGCTCACGACAAAACCACCGTTCTCACCTATGAACAGGTTGAACGCTCTATTCGGGGCATTGCAACGGGCTTGCTCAATCTTGGCCTTTCTGCTGGCAACCGCGTGCTGTTACGCCTTGATAACACACCGGAATTTCCGCTGGCATATCTTGCCTGTATTGCTGTGGATCTGGTGCCTATTCCGACGGCTGCCCAGCTCACAGGGCCGGAAGTTGAAAAGCTGTGCACGATGACAACCCCGTCTCTGATAATCGCAAGTCCCGGCGTTCCTTTGCCCGAAGCACCCAGCTGTAACGTCATTTTCGCTGAAGAATTGGTGGATTTTCATGATTTACCGCCCGCAGAGTATGTTTTGGGTGATCCTGATCGGCTTGCATATATCATCTTCACGTCAGGCACTTCGGGCGTTCAACGCGCGGTGTGCCACGCGCATCGGGCCATTTTGGCACGACAGATGATGTTTGACGGTTGGTACGGTCTGCGTCGTGATGACAGGCTGATGCACGCCGGGGCCTTCAATTGGACCTACACCCTTGGAACTGGCCTGATGGATCCTTGGACAATGGGCGCAACCGCGTTGATCCCGCAACCAGGAACCTCAACCAACGCATTATCTGCACTTATATGCCAACATAATGCGAGCATTTTTGCCGCTGCGCCAGGTGTTTACCGCCAGATGTTAAAGAATGAAGAAAACCTGAATGGCCCAGAGCTACGCCATGGCCTTTCCGCTGGAGAGAAGCTGCCCGAAAGCACACGATTAGCTTGGGAAAAGGCCACAGGAACCCAGATCTTTGAAGCATTTGGCATGTCTGAATGTTCCACCTTCATTTCTGGGTCTCCCGAAAACCCCGCGCCTCAGGGTACACTTGGCAAGCCTCAGGAAGGTCGCCGCATCGCGGTTCTAGATGGTGATGGCACCGCCGTTCCCTTTGGGCGCGAAGGCGAGCTTGCCGTAGCGCGCAGTGATTTGGGCTTGATGCTGGGCTATCTGAACGCTGAAGAAGAAACCAACGCCCGCATATCAGGCGATTGGTTTCGCACAGGTGATAGCGCATCGATGGATGAAAATGGTGCAATAACCTATCACGGGCGCACGGATGATATGATGAATGCCGGGGGCTTCCGAGTTTCACCGATCGAGGTTGAGTCTGCGCTGATGCAACACAGTGATGTGCAGGAATGCGCAGTTGTGGAATTAAACGTAAAAGCCGATGTTTCCGTGATTGCCGCTTTCTATGTATCCCGGAATGATCCCGGCAATGACGCCTTGCAAACGTGGCTCACCGATCACCTAGCGCGATATAAAATGCCGCGGATCTTTGAAGCGGTTTCGGAAATTCCCCGCGGGGCAAACAACAAAATTCTCCGCCGAAAATTGCGTGAGGAATGGGAGAAAAGACATTGATAAAGCTAGACATAATATCTGACCCAATCTGCCCTTGGTGCTTTATTGGTAAATCCTACTTTGACCGCGCGATTGAAGAAAATCCAGATCATCCTTTCACGATTGAATGGCACCCGTTTCAACTGAACCCTGAAATGCCTGCCGAGGGTATGGATCGCCGTGCTTATTTGGAAGGTAAGTTTGGCGGCAAGGACGGTGCAATTCGTGCATATGCGCCAGTCGTTGAGAATGCCGAAAAAGCAGAAGTTACGATCAATTTTGAAGGCATCAAACGTACGCCGAACACACTTGATGCCCACCGTCTGATCTATTGGGCTGGAATTGAAGACAAGCAAACCCTCGTGGTTTCTGCCCTGTTCAAAGCTTACTTCACTGACGGTCGTGATATCGGTGATCAAGACGTTCTGGCCGAGATAGCTGGTGAATGCGGTATGGATTCCATGGTCGTCGGTCATTTGCTGAAATCGGATGCCGATGTGAAAGACATTCAATCCCGCGACCAACACTCACGTGAACGTGGCGTCACGGGCGTTCCCTGTTTTATCATTGATAATCAGCATGTTCTCTCTGGTGCACAACCGCCAGAACTTTGGGGAAATGTCATCAAAGAATTGATGGAACAGCTGGAAAATCAACCTCAAGCACCAGAAAATGAGGGTGCATGATCACTGCACATCTTCCATCAGGATATATTTTCGCGCGGACGGTACAAAGCCCACACGCGGTATATCCCTTTGCCCTACTGGGTGCTGTCCTTCCTGATTTCGATATGTTCTGGTTTCATCTGGTCGATATGAAGGCCTTTCACCATCATAAATACTGGGTGCACGCCCCCGGGTTTTGGCTACCTATAGCAGTGATAACGTTGCTTCTACTGTCTCGGTTCATACGGCACCGCACACGGTTCCCCGTGATGCAAGCTGCAACGGCTTTCTTTGCTGCTGTCTTTTTACATCTAATTCTGGACAGCTTAGCCGGAAGCATCATGTGGCTATGGCCGCTCTCTGACACGCTTTATGTTGTCACTGAAGTACCCGCCAGATATTCCAATTGGGTCGTATCCTTTCTGCTCCACTGGACATTTACCGCGGAGCTTTTAATCTGGGGCATCGCAATTTATTTATTTTTGAAACGAAACGAAAGCACATCTAATGCCAACTGAGACCGCATATACGACAGCGCCAACTGGCATGCCTGTCCGCCTGCCCTTGCCGGAATTTATTGCGTTGATCGCCATGCTTTTTGCGACCATTGCGTTCTCAATCGACGCCATGCTACCCGCACTTCCCGACATTGGCGCCGAATTGATGCCAGACGATATCAACCGCGCGCAGCTTGTGGTGACCTCCTTTGTATTTGGCATGGGAGTGGGAACTTTTTTCACAGGTCCTTTGTCGGACGCTTTTGGTCGTCGCCCAGTGCTTCTGATCGGTGCGTTGGTTTACATGGTAGGCGCAGCACTTGCTTGGTATAGCGAAAGTGCCGAAGGCGTTCTGACCGGACGTGCGCTTCAAGGTCTTGGTGCTGCGGGGCCACGCGTTGTGGCAATGGCGATTGTACGTGATCTCTACTCTGGGCGGCAAATGGCCAAACTGATGTCTTTCACCATGATTGTTTTTTCACTTGTACCAGCAATCGCACCCGCCCTTGGCGCATTGATTATTGTGGTCAGTTCATGGCGTGGAATTTTCATTGCCTTCATTATTTTTTCTATGATTACAGTTGTATGGGTTTACCTACGCCAAGGTGAAACCCTGCCCGTGCAAAACCGGATCCCGCTAAAGCCCGCGCGTTTTGCCTTTGCAATCAGAGAAGCCTTCGCCAATAAGATGTTCTTGTTCTCGACCCTTGTGCAAACCATGATTTTTGGCTTGCTCATGGCGTTGATTTCATCGACGCAACAAATTTACGATGTCTCTTTCGGGCGCGAAGCTGAGTTCCCATATTGGTTCGGGGCATCAGCTATTATTGCTTCGTCAGCAAGTATGATTAACGCACGTCTTGTTGTGCGCTTGGGGATGCGCGCGCTCATTTCCACCGCATTGCTGTTACAATTGGGTATCTCTTTCGTGATGATCATCATGGGAGCAGCAGACCTGTGGCCCGCATGGCTGGCCTTCCCGGCTTGGTTCTTCTGGTCGACGTCATTGTTCTTTATGCTGGGGTTCACCCTAGGCAACTTGAACGCCCTCGCGATGGAACCAATGGGCCATATCGCTGGCATGGCGGCGTCAATCATCGGTGCAGTATCCACTGTTCTGGGCATCGCAATCGCCATCCCAATCGGGCTGAGCTTCAACGGCACATACACTCCGCTTGCGATAGGCGCCGTCGCCTGCACAGGGGCTGGGTATCTGATGATGCTGCAAATCAAAAAGCTGGAACGGGTCAGTCAAAGCGGTGCTTAAGGGCCCGCCAACCGTATAGGCTTTCGCAATGACTTCCATCGCCGCCTCCTTCTCGGCGGTGATGGCTGATCATGGCAGCAAATTAACCTTTCTTAGCGCGTTTTGCCTTTTCCGCTTTCACCTTTTCGGCAAGGTCTTTAGCGATGCCAAACGCGCCTTTGATTTTGTCATTGGTTTTCGCCCAATCGCGTTGCACAACAATCTTATTGTCGCGGATTTTAGCAGAGCCATCTTGCGCCTGAATAAATTCGACCAAGCCCATAGGGCTTGCGAATTTGTCATTGTGGAACTGAATGGTCGCACCTTTTGGCCCACCATCCATTTTAGCGATACCGGCGCGTTTACACATCGCTTTAATCCGCACGATCAACATCAGCGTATTGACCTCTTTCGGCAGCTTGCCAAACCGGTCAATCAACTCAGCGGCAAAACCTTCAAGTTCGACCTTTGTGGTCAACCCGGATAGACGGCGATATAGGCCCAGACGCACATCAAGATCTTGGACATAAGTATCTGGAATCAAAACAGGAACACCAAGGTTGATGACGGGCGCCCACTGACCATCATCATCGGTCAACCCCTCCATTTGACCAGATTTGATCTTAGCCACGGCTTCTTGCAGCATGTTTTGGTACAGTTCATATCCGACCTCACGCATCTGGCCCGATTGTTCCTCGCCAATCAGGTTGCCAGCGCCGCGAATATCCAGATCTTGGCTGGCAAGCGTAAAGCCCGCACCTAGGCTGTCTAGGCTGCCAATCACCCGCAGACGCTTCTGTGCCGTTTGGGTCAAAGGTTTACGTGGTCGTGTGGTTAAATAGGCGTAAGCCCTTGTTTTAGAACGCCCGACCCGGCCACGGATCTGGTATAGTTGCGCCAGACCAAACATATCTGCCCGGTGAATAACCATCGTATTCGCGGTCGGAATATCAAGACCACTTTCGACAATTGTCGTCGCCAAAAGTACATCATATTTACCGTCATAAAAGGCGTTCATACGGTCATCAAGTTCGCCTGCTGCCATCTGACCAGTTGCTGTAACAAAGCTGACTTCTGGCACATGATCGGTTAGGAAATCTTCGATCTCTTTCAGGTCCTTGATGCGCGGCACAACGTAAAAGCTTTGCCCGCCACGATAATGTTCGCGCAGCAGCGCTTCGCGGATGGTTACGCCGTCAAATTCACTGACATAGGTACGGATTGCTAAACGGTCCACGGGAGGTGTGCCAATGATCGATAACTCGCGCACGCCGGACAGTGACATTTGTAAGGTGCGGGGGATTGGCGTTGCGGTCAGCGTCAAGACGTGAACATCAGAACGCATTGATTTCAGTCGTTCTTTGTGGGTCACGCCAAAGTGTTGTTCCTCATCAATCACCAATAGGCCAAGGTCTCTGAATCGAGTGTTCTTCGCCAACAAAGCATGAGTGCCGATGACGATATCAACCGTGCCCTCTGCCATGCCCTTACGTGTGTTTTCGGCTTCTTTGGCACTGACAAATTTCGAGAGTTGGCGGACTTCAACAGGGAAACCCCGAAAGCGTTCAGAGAAACTCTTAAAGTGTTGTCGCGCCAGCAATGTCGTGGGTGCGATCACCGCAACCTGTGTACCAGACATTGCCGCGACAAAGGCGGCGCGCATGGCAACTTCTGTTTTCCCAAAGCCCACGTCACCGCAAATTAAACGATCCATCGGTTGACCTGAGGCTAGATCGCCCAGAACGTCCCCAATTGCGGACAGTTGATCTTCGGTTTCCTGATACGGGAAACGTGCGGCGAAGGATTCCCAGATCTCTTGCGGGGCTTCCATGATTTGTGCGCTTCGCAAAGCGCGTTCGGCCGCAATACGGATTAGCTTGTCCGCAATCAGACGAATACGTTCTTTGAGCTTTGCTTTCTTCGCCTGCCAAGCACCGCCACCAAGTTTATCTAGCAGACCTTCATCAGCACCAAATTTTGACAAAAGCTCAATGTTTACAACAGGAAGGAATAGACGATCACCGCCGGCATATTCCAAAGCAATACAATCATGCGGCGCGCCCATGGCGGTGACTGTTTCAAGCCCGTTGTAACGCCCCACACCATGATCAACGTGAACAACTAAATCACCCGGTGATAGGCTTTGGGCTTCCGTAAGAAAGTTCTCTGCACGACGCTTACGTTTGGGAGAGCGCACCAGACGATCGCCAAGAACATCCTGTTCTGAAATCACTGTCAGGCCGGGAGATTCAAATCCGGCTTCCAGCGGCCAGATCGCGAGGTAAACCCCGCCTTTGCCATCAGGGATATCTCGGAAATCCGTGATCGGCTTAGCATCCTTCAAACCTTCGTCAGCCATCAAGCCTGCTAAACGTTCCCTTGCACCTTCAGACCACGATGCTATGACCACCTGCCCGCGCCCACGGACCACATCAATATGGTCCCTCAGCGCACTGAAAAGACTGGCATTCTCAACCTGCCTTTCAGGTAAAAAATTGCGTCCATGTTTTGCATTGGCATCAAGCATGCCTGGCCCTGGAGATTGAGGCAGAGCTGACAGCTGAATAACGCGATGATCTTGAATTGCTTCTGCAAAATCCGTGTCATTCAAGTAGAGTGCGCCGGGCGGTACGGGTTTATAAACCGTGTCGAGACGGTTTCGGTCCTTCATGGCGATGGTCCGGGTTTCATATTGATCCGCGACCATCTCCCAGCGGGCTTCCTGCATGGCGGGAACCTGATCGTCAATCATCACTGTCGCACCCGGAAGATAGTCAAACAGGGTTTCCAAACGTTCGTGAAAGAAGGGCAACCAATGTTCGACACCGGCGTATTTCATACCCGCGCTGACATGTTCATAAAGTGGGTCATCGAGACCAGCAGCGCCAAATTCGATACGATAATTCTGTCGAAACCGGGTGATAGATGCATCATCTAGGATCACTTCCGAAACCGGTGCAAGTTCTATCTTTTCAAGGGTTTGCGTTGTGCGTTGCGTGGCTGGGTCAAAATGCCGGGCCCCATCCAATATGTCCCCAAAGAAATCAAGACGTATAGGCGCACCATCATCACCCGGACCAGAGGGCGGGAACATGTCGATAATTCCCCCACGAACCGCATAATCACCTGGCTCCATCACAGTGGAGGTCTGTGAATATCCCATGCGTGTCAGGAAATTACGCAAGGCAGTTTCGTTGACGCGTTCGCCAACATGGGCGGCAAAACTGGCTTCCTCTAGGGTCTCACGTGCGGGCAGTTTTTGCGTCACGGCATTGATGGTGGAGAGCAGTACAAACGGGCCGGGAATTCCGCGTACCAAACCGGCAAGTGTTGCCATACGCACGGCCGAGATCGATGCATTCGGAGATGTGCGATCATAGGCCAGACAATCCCAGCTCGGAAAATCAATAACCGTTAATTGCGGTGCAAAAAATGCGAGAGCAGCCCGCATTTGCCTCAACCGTTTGTCATCGCGCGCAATATGGATCACCGGGCGGGCATTCTTGGTCACCTCGCGGGCAATCAATAATGCGTCAAAGCCTTCGGGCGCACCGCCAAATGTGATTTTTTCAGCAGCCATATTACAAGCCCTCGTCAGAAGCGTTCTGAATCAGATACCCAGAACCATAGCAGAAGCATTCTGATACATGCCCCACATCGAAGTTACCAGAATTGAAAACATACCGATCAGCTGCGTTATGAAGCGCAACTGTCCAAGGTGCTTGATAAGTTCCATCCCTCCGAGGTGTTCGCGTCTAATTCTCAACGCGCGCTGGACGCTCAAAGAAATGACAATCGACAGGGGGAAAAGCAATAAGAACAAGGCCTGAGAGAACTCAATCTTGTAGAAAAAACCAAGCAAAAATAAACTGGTAAGCACGAAGAAGATAAAGGACATCATCCAAGCGCCCGACATGTCAGACACAGAAGAGAGACGGTTTGTGTTTATGCGCACCAAGTCTTCCAGATCTTGTACCGCAGGCATCCCGTCCATATCATGTTGATTGATTTGACGGTTTGCGCGCTGGATTATGTCATAAGGCACCCCAAGCACCCAATGGCTGGCCGACGACCACATAACCGCAAGCACGATCCAGAACCAAAGATTGGAAAAGGACCGCATATCAATCAACTCAAAGACGCTCTGATAAATATCCAACCGGACCTCATATCTTCCTGAAACTCTGGCATTCTGAGCAGCCAGATAATTGTTCCTGCATATGACAGCTTGAGCCCCGGCGCAATCCATGCGAATTCTGTTGGGGCTGAAATGAGGTTCACGATGTCGCTATCCCCAATTACCCCACCCTTCCCCTTGTCCCGCCCACGTAGATTGCGCAAGTCTGATGCTTTGCGCAGGATGGTACGCGAAAACACATTAACGACAGATGATCTCATCTGGCCGGTGTTCGTGACTGCCGGAAAAAATCAGCGTGACTCGGTGGCCTCAATGCCCGGTGTTGAACGATTGTCTGTCGATCTACTGGCGAAAGCCGCACGTGAGGCCTTTAACCTTGGCATCCCGGCGATTTGCATTTTTCCCTATACAGACCCCTCCTTAAAAACCGAAGACTGCGCTGAGGCATGGAATCCAGACAACCTTTCAAATCAAGCAATCCGCGCCATTAAAGATGCGGTTCCAGAGATGATGATCATGACAGACATCGCGCTTGATCCCTATAATATCAACGGTCACGACGGCTATGTACGTAACGAAAAAATCGTGAATGACGAAACTGTTGAGGCACTTGTGAAGATGGCACTTGCGCAGGCCGAAGCAGGCGCTGATATCCTTGGCCCATCAGATATGATGGACGGCCGAATTGGTGCTATGCGTCGCGCATTGGAAACTGAGGGGCATCAAAACGTCGCTATTCTCAGCTATACTGCGAAATACGCTTCTGCCTTTTACGGCCCATTCCGCGACGCGGTTGGGGCCTCTGGTGCGCTTAAGGGCGACAAGAAAACCTACCAGATGGATCCGGGTAATTCAGATGAGGCCATGCGTCTTGTTGCACGTGATCTATCTGAAGGTGCCGACATGATCATGGTGAAACCTGGCATGCCTTATCTTGATATTTGCCATCGTGCGAAGACCGAATTTGGTGTTCCAGTTTTCGCCTATCAGGTGTCTGGTGAATACGCGATGGTCAAAGCCGCGGCCCAAAACGGTTGGATTGATGGCGAGAAGGTTATGTTGGAAAGTCTAATGGCGTTTAAGCGGGCAGGATGTGATGGCGTGTTGACCTATTTTGCGCCCGAAGTTGCCAAGTTACTGCAAAGCTGAACTTCTATCGACTAAGCCGATCAACAAATCGAAAGCTCCGTTGTCTATTAGGCAGCGAGGCTTTCTAGGTCATCTGCGATCTTTTGCCACTAACTGGGACGAGGCGCGAATGCAGATGACAGCTCTGTTATTTTCAACTACCTTGCGTTTAAAGGGTGAAAACACCCAATCACAACCAGAGGCGGTTTAAAATGAGCAATCAAAAAACACAAACTTCGAGACGTGGCTTCATTCTGGGCACTGGTGCCTTGGTGACAACTGCAGCCTGCAGTAATGGCGTCGACGCAGGTGGGTCTGCGCGCATTGATGCACGTGTTGGTCCAACCCTTGACCACATGTATAGCACATACCCCGGCACGCGGGATCTCGCGAATAAAGCCGTTGGAATGCTGGTCATGCCTCTGATCACCGAAGCTGGCTTTGGTATTGGCGGATCATTTGGTCGCGGAGCACTGCAAATTGATGGTGCAACGGTCGATTACTATTCGGCGGCCTCTGGCAGCTTTGGTCTTCAAATCGGCGCAAAACAATTTGCGCATGTTCTATTCTTCATGACCAATGAAGCGCTGTATGGTTTCCGCAGCAGCCACGGTTGGGCTGCAGGTGCGGATCTGGAATATGCGGTGTCCGATCAGGGCGGCGATGTTTCAACGGATACAACAACGGCGCTGTCCCCTGTGATCGCAGTGATCTTTGGCCAAGCTGGTCTGCACATCGGTGCGACCCTAGAGGGCACAAAATACACCCGGATCATTCCATAAGCCCTGATCAAACGTACATTAAAAAAAGCCGCCTTACATATTGATAAGGCGGCTTTCTATTAGTCAGAACTTTTGAAGTCTCTTAAACAGTGAAGACGTATCCCAACGCCCTCCACCCATTTTCTGCACATCCTTATAGAACTGATCTACCAAAGCAGTTACCGGCAGGCTTGCACCGTTTTCATCAGCTGTATCTAAACAAATGCCCAGATCTTTACGCATCCAATCCACAGCAAAACCATGTTCAAAATGATCGTCCAGCATGGTCTCATAGCGGTTCGCCATTTGCCAACTGCCCGCAGCCCCCTTGCTGATAACCTCAACAACGGCGCGACCATCCAAACCAGCTTTATCTGCAAAATGGAGCGCTTCTGATAAGCCTTGAACAAGGCCCGCAATCGCGATTTGATTGCACATCTTGGTCATCTGACCTGCACCACTTTCGCCAATGCGACGGCACATGCCAAAATAGGCCTCCATGATTGGTTCAGCGCGATCATAATCCGCTTGTGCTCCGCCACACATGATAGACAGCGCACCATTTTGCGCGCCCGCTTGTCCACCAGAAACCGGCGCATCGACAAAGCCAATATTTGAGGTCGCAGCAATCGCGTGCAGCTCTTTGGTCACTGCCTCAGAAACAGTCGTGTGATCGACAAACAGGCTGCTCGCAGACATTCCCGCAAAAGCGCCTTCGTCACCAAGACATACGGAACGCAGATCATCGTCATTGCCGACACAGCAGAAAACGATATCCGCACCGGCGACGGTTTCCCTTGGCGTCGGCGCAAAACTGCCACCATATTCCTTCGCCCAAGTTTCAGCTTTCGTTGTTGTACGATTATAGACCGTTACCTCGTGACCAGCCTTCGCAAGATGCCCCGCCATAGGGTATCCCATCACCCCTAAACCAAGAAATGCCAGTTTCGCCATGATCTTCCCCACTTCTTTGAATTGCTTTTTAGATGTCCATTTCGTAATGAAGTGGAAACCATCAAAGGTCAATTCCGGTACCTTGGAAAGCTATGACAAAGGCAGTTTAAATGGCGCGACTTTTTCGTTGGATGTTCAGGATATTTGTTTCGGTATGTGTGCTGTCCTTATGTGCCGCTGGGATGACATGGTATCTTGCCTCGCGTTCACTGCCAGACTACGACGCCACCTTTTCCTTAGAAGGGGTATCTGAACCTGTCGAGATCGTCAGAACAAACGCTGCGGTTCCGCATGTGTTTGCACAGAATGATACGGACGCTTGGTTCAGCCTTGGATTTGTGCACGCCCAGGATCGTATCTGGCAAATGGTTATGGCGCGACGTACGGCACAGGGGCGCTTGTCCGAGGTGTTTGGTATTGAAACGGCCGACACAGATGAAATCATCCGCCGCCTCGATCTATATTCTGTTTCAAAGCAATCCGTTAGCGCGCTAGATCCGGAAACAGTTTCTGTTCTTGAAGCTTATTCCGCCGGTGTGAATGCTTGGATAAAAACCATAAATACAGAAGCTCTCGGCCGTGGCGCACCGGAGTTTTTCCTGTTTCCAGGGGCAGTTGAACCATGGGCACCAGCCGATAGTATTGCGCTGATAAAATTGATGGCCTTGCGAATGTCTGGGCAGATGGAACAAGATATTTTGCGCACGCGCTCAGCGTTACTTTTAGACCCAGAACAACTGGCAGACCTTCTTCCGGATGCTCCCGGTGACGCCATCGCAGAACTTTCGAGCTATGCCGACAAAAATGCGAACCTCTCCCACACTGGCACCAGTTCAAGTCTGGCTGGGCTACACCGCACAATGCGCGAAGTTCAGGAAATTCGGGCTCTTCTTAGCGAAGGTACACCTGAACAAACGACGTCACTCTCGTCACCCGATCTGCCGCTTTCTCCTTTTCCTCACAGGGCTTTCGCCGGGGCTTCTAATGTATTTGCAGCCGCCCCGTCGCGGTCTGCAACAGGGGCAGCATTGCTAGCAAACGACCCTCACTTTGACCTTTCAGCGCCTTCGGTCTGGTATCTTGCCCGGCTCGAGCTGTCAGGTGGCGGCCTCATTGGTGCAACCCTCCCCGGTATTCCGGGCGTCTTATCCGGGCGTTCTGATCACTTGGCTTGGGGGTTTACGGCAAGTACGCTTGATGATCTTGATATTTTCTTGGAAGAAGTAGATCCAGCAAACCCTACGCTATACCGCTCTGCGACAGGGTTCAGCCCATTCGTTGAGCGTGAAGAGGTCATTCTGATCAAAGGGGCTGCACCGCGCAATATCACCCTGCGTTGGAGCGAAAATGGCCCTGTCATTCCCACTTGGCATTATAACGTCGGAAGCATTACGCCTCCCGGCCACGTTGCCGCAATTTCTTGGACGGCGCTTTCACCAGCCGATACAACGATCGCTGCGATCATCGGCCTTGCTAACGCGCAAACCATCGAAGAAGCAATTGAAACAGGCGAAAACTTTATCGCCCCCTCCATCAACCTAACCGTAGCTGAACCCAACCGCATTGCTATGAAAACTCTGGGGGCTTTCCCTAAACGGGCCTATAGACAGGTCGGTCAAGGTCGCATTCCGGCTTTGGGTGCAATCTCGTTTAATCAATGGCAAGGCCGCCTGCCCTATGACAGCAATCCTGAGTTCATTGAACCCGCCGGCGGCATTTTGGGCAATACCAACAACAAGATCACTGATGCACCTTTCCCGCGTCATATGACGTTTAATTGGGGCGACAGCCAGCGTATTCAGCGCTGGGAGTTCCTGATGCAGAACCGTCGGGTGCATACCCGTGACAGCTTTATTGACGTGCAGTTGGATGAGGTTTCTACCGCCGCACGCACCTTGCTGGCGTTGGTTGGCGCAGAGCTTTGGTATAATGGCAACCCTGCCCCCGCTGGCACGCCTGAACGGCAGCGCCAGAAAGCGCTTGAGCTTCTCTCCGTCTGGAATGGCGGCATGAATGAACATCTGCCAGAACCGCTGCTTTACGCCACTTGGATGCGCCATTTACAAGATCGCCTGATCCGCGACGAATTGGGTGATCTGGCCGATGAATTTACTAGCCTTGAACCTCTATTCCTTGAACGTGTTTTTCGTGACATTGATGGTGCGTCACGCTGGTGTGACGTAGTGCAATCAACAACGATTGAGACTTGCCCAGAAATTGCCCAAGCGGCTTTGGATGAAGCTTTGATTTGGATTGATGAAAACATCGGTGGCACCCCTGAAAGCCAACGTTGGGGCGATCAACACGAAGCTTGGCAGGATCACGACGTTCTGGGTACAAACCCCCTTCTGGGTTGGATCGTAAACATTCGTCAATCCACCAGTGGCGGCGATGAGGCGCTGATGCGAGGGCGTATGATTGGTACCGGTGAAAACCCATACGCCAATGTGCATGCTGCAGGGTATCGCGGCGTCTATGATTTTGCCGATCCTGACAGTTCGGTGTTTGTCCTATCCACGGGGCAATCCGGCCACCCGCTTTCGCGGTTTTACGATAATCTGGGAGAGCTTTGGCGGCGTGGTGAATACATCCCGATGTCGCTTGATCCAGAACTCGCACGGGCGGCGAATGCGGGTGTGATGATTCTCACACCCGCTGCAATTCTTGCAGAGTGAATTCAGTTATACATCAGTGTACTACAGGGTTTAATTAAAGCTCGCGATAGCGTTTCTTCTGGCGTGCAGTCCAAAGCAGATTAAGGTGGAACCCATCTTCTTCTTGATGCTCAGATTCAATCACGCCCTGCTCAAACAACCATGCGCGTTTACGACCTTCAGACCAAGGAAGTATAATGGTTTCCTCTGTCTTAGGATCAGTCAATGTCTCCGATACCGCTGTGAGAAGCTCTTCCAAACCGTCGCCGGTCAGAGCGGAAATCGCAAATGTTTCATCTGAACGATCTGCACGGATTAACAGCGCCTCACGCACCGCATCGTCAACAAGATCGAGTTTGTTCCAAACCTCAATCCTTTTGATGTCCTCTTTGATTCCCAGCGTTGTAAGAATTTCTTCCACATCTTTGGCTTGGGTTTCCGTATCGGGATGAGAAATATCGCGGACATGCACAATCAGATCTGCGCTGAGAACTTCTTCCAAGGTTGCACGGAACGAGGCTACCAATTCTGTCGGCAGTTCAGAGATGAAACCAACCGTATCCGACAAAATAACATTACGACCAGACGGCAAAGTGACGGACCTCATCGTCGGGTCAAGGGTGGCAAAAAGCATATCTTTTGCCATGACCTCAGCACCGGTTAGATAGTTAAACAGTGTGGATTTCCCGGCGTTTGTATAGCCAACAAGTGCGACAATAGGGAAAGGCACTTTCGCACGCGCAGAACGGTGCAAGTCGCGGGTTTTCACAACCTTTTCAAGCTGTCGGCGCAGACGTACGATTTGGTCATCAATGGCACGCCGGTCGGCTTCGATCTGGGTTTCACCAGGACCACCCACAAAACCAAGCCCACCACGTTGACGTTCTAAGTGGGTCCAAGCGCGGACAAGCCGGGTGCGCTGATAAGACAGGGCGGCCATCTCAACCTGCAAAACACCTTCGCGTGTTTGGGCACGATCAGAAAAGATCTCAAGGATCAAACCTGTACGATCAAGGATCTTCAATCCCCAGGCTTTCTCGAGGTTGCGTTGCTGAACAGGTGTCAGCGGCCCGTCTATCAGAACCAGTTCAACCTCGTTCTCAGCCAGAAGATTGCCAAGTTCGTTGGTTTTGCCTGATCCAAACAGAAAGCCAGGTCGCACTTTGGGAAGGGGTACAATTGTTTGTCCCACGACCTCAAGGCCGGGCAAGGCAGCAGCCAGCGCCACGCCTTCACCAATGGCATGTTCTGCAGTACGACGGCCGCGTCTTATGCGCGAGTCAGATGATTTGATATCGGGGTGCAACACCCAAGCGCGGGTGGGCTGTTCCTGGCGATCAATAGTCAAAAGTTACTCTTCTTCACCTTCATAGAGACTAATCGGCTGGGACGGCATGATTGTCGAAATCGCGCCCTTGAACACCAGCTGAGATTGCCCATCGCGACGCAACAGCACGCAGAAATTGTCAAACCAAGAGATAACCCCCTGAAGCTTCACCCCGTTGATCAGGAAAATGGTCACAGGGACCTTGGTTTTACGTACATGGTTAAGGAATGTTTCTTGGAGATTTTGTCTGTCGGCAGCCATAGGTTTTTCCCTTTTTTGTTTTTCTCGCCGGCCCGGTACCTAGCGGTTCCGCGGTACTTTGGGCTGATTTTCGTATTCTTTTTGGGGGCCGTCCGAAAACAAACCCACCGTAACTGCTATTTCAGCCCGAAAACAGCGTGACATGCAACATCCTTTTGCAGTTTTCTTCAATAGTTTGCCTTATCGACGCCAGAAATCCGGATTTAGAAGCGCGATAATTGCGAGTGTTTCCATCCGTCCCAGGATCATCGCCATCCCCGCAATAATTTGCCCGATACCCGAAAGATCAGCCCAGGATAATGGTTGATTCATCGCAACTCCGGGCAACGGTCCCGTGGTCGATAACGCAGAAATCGCAAACACAAATGACGTTTCAAAGTCGAGGCCAGTCGCTGCAAAACCAAGACTGACCAGCGTAATCGTAATGGCCATCAGCATGAAAAAGATCCACGCCATATAAGCCCCTTGGCGCCCAAGATGGCGTGTATCTTCGCCAACCCCCGAGACAATATGGGGATGCACCAAGGTCTCCATCTCCTGCAACCCGTGCTTATAAAGCGCGAAGACACGCAGCAGTTTGACGCCCCCAGCGGTCGTCGCAACACCGCCCCCCACCGTCGCAAGCCCGAGAAGAATCAAGCCAGGGGTCGGAAGGCCTGACCAACCACGGGCATCTGACCAAGCTTCACTTTCAAAACCGGTTGTTGTCAGGAAGGATAGAACTGTAAATGCGGCGCCCCAGAAAGCGCTGATTGCGGCGGTGAAATTCTCTTGATCATCGAATTCAAGTGCCCCCCACCAATGGCGCAGAAACAACAAGGTTGGGACGGCAAGTACAAGTGAGATCCCCATGCGGAACTCGGGATCTTTTGATAAGCGTATAAGACTATTCTTCTGGGTTTCCGGGGCAAAGGTTAGCCGGGAGATCGCGAAAAACAGAAAGATAAAGATCAAGGATTCTCCGGCGAAACCTCCATTACCACCCTCCAGCCCGCCAACCGGAGAAATACCGCTGGTAGAGAGCGTCGCCATGGCATGACAGGCGGCGGTAAACCCATCTTCACCGCCGATAAACAGAAAGAACCAAAGGGCGACAGTCATCCCACCATATATCGGTGCCAAGCGCGTTGCATGATGCGTAAGACGCTTAGACGGCGACGCCTCGCGTCCGATCCAGTTGAAGTAATTGCCGGTCTGACTTAGGCGCGAACGTGCAGTGACCTCAAAGCCACCAAGGTTTAGCGGGGCCAAAATGGCAATCGCCACAACCCAGATGAAAAAGCCGCCCAGCCAACCGACAAGGCTGCGCCAGAAGTGCAGACTAAGCGACAAACGAGCAGGATCATCAAAAAGCGTTGCACCGGTTGTCGTGAAGGCAGATAGCATCTCGAAATAGGCGTTGGCGAAGCTCGTGTTGCGCAGCGCTTCATAAAACGGCACAGCCAGCATGATCGGCAATAAAATCCAAGCCCCAGCCAAAGCAAGAAGGTGGCTTTGCAACACGGAACGACCGCGGTTATGTTCGGTTGCAATTGCGATCAGGGCGGTCAGGATGAGAAACAGCACGCCGCCATATAGAAAGACCCGCGCCTCGCGGCTTTCATCCATATACACGCCCATCGCGGCAACAGGAAACATCGCCAGCGACGCAATCCCCATTAGGATAACCATAAACGGAAGTGATAGGATGCGTGTCAGCATGATCAGAAGAAATCAACCGATACTTGGAGAAGTCGCTCGACTTCGGGGACATCTGCAGCCATGGCAAACATCGCGATAACATCGCCCTCGTCAATTCGGGTTCCCCCGGTAGGCCGCATCACTTTATCGCCCTTGCGTAATGCGCCAATCAGCACGCCTTCTGGAAAATCAACATCGCGGATATTTTGACCACAGATCGGTGAAGTTGACAGAACCTGTGCCTCAATCACTTCGGCTTCGGCATTACCGATCGAATAAATCTCACGCACACGGCCGTGTCGAATATGGCGCAGGATCGAACTGACGGTGGTGACACGTGGGTTGACATAAGCATCAATGTTCAGCGGTTGCATAAGAGAGGTCAGCGTCGGATCATTGATCAGACAAATCGCCATCGGGCAACCTTCGGCCTTGGCCCGCACCGAGGTCAACAGATTGACCTTATCATCGTCAGTTACGGCCAAAATTGCATCCGCAGACGATATATTCGCTTCAGCCAAAAGATCAGCATTCATCCCGTCACCGTTCAGAACAATCGTGCGTTCAAGCGCGTCAGCGGCGATTTCTGCAACATCCCGGTCCATCTCAATCACGCGGGCACGGATCCGACTTTTGTGATTTTCAAGGGCATGGGCCACGGCAAGGCCGACATTGCCTCCTCCGACAATCACAACGCGTTCCTGCTTTTTTGAGGATTTCCCGAATACATCAAGTGTACGGGCAAGGTCCTCTTGCAGGGTAAATATGTAAATTTCATCCCCTGCAAACAGCTGATCCCCGGCTTCGGGTGCAAATAAGGACCCCTCGCGACGCACACCAACAACGGTCGCAGACAGGGTCGAAAACAGATCTGTCAGTTGGCGTAAGGGCGTGTTCAAAACCGGGCAGTCTTCCTCAAGCGTAATGCCGAGCATATCCACCGCACCATCAAGAAAGCTCTCGCGGTCAAAAGCAGATGGCGCCAACAGACGTTTCAGCGCAGCGGCTGCAACTTCGCGTTCTGGGCTGATCACAACGTCAATAGGCATGTGATCGCGTCGGTACAGGTCTGAGTAGATCGCATCGAGATAAGATTGACTGCGCAATCGTGCGATCTTGCGTGGAATGGCAAATACCGAATGGGCGACCTGACAGATCACCATATTCACCTCATCCGAATAGGTCGCAGCAATGATCATATCGGCATCGCGCGCACCGGCCCGTGTCAGAATATCTGGGTATGAGGCCGAGCCCGCAATACCCTGCACATCAAGCGTATCCGTTGCCCGACGCACCAGTTCAGGATTGTTATCAACAACCGTTACATCGTTGTTTTCACCGGACAAATGTCGGGCGATTTGCCAGCCGACCTGCCCTGCTCCGCAGATGATAACTTTCATGACTCATTCCTTTGTCCAAAGCAGATCACTGCCTGTCGATCAGACATAACACCCCCTGAAAGCAAGAAAAACCCCAGCTAGTTCAAAGGGTGCATGCTTTATTCAGCTACTTCATCTTCACTTACATGCGCCACGCGCCCGCCAGCTTTGCTTGAGGTCACAACATTCAGCGACTTAAGCTTACGGTGCAACGCCGAACGTTCCATGCCAACAAAATTTGCTGTTTTGGAAATATTGCCGCCAAAGCGATTGATTTGTGTCATCAGATATTCGCGCTCAAACAATTCGCGTGCTTCGCGCAAAGGCAATGTCGCCAGAGATCCCGAAAGGATTATGCGGCCGTTCTCGGAAGGTTGATCCGCGCTTTGGGGGAGCTCAGATGGAAGGATATCATCGGTATTTTCCCCAAGAATAAGAATGCGTTCCAGAAGGTTCTTCAACTGGCGTACATTGCCCGGCCACAGGCTCGTTTGAAGCAAGGCACAGGTTTCTTCTGACAGACTGCGCTGCGGAAGACCTTGGTTGGCATTTAGCCGTGATATAAAATATTCGGCAAGTTCTGGAATATCTTCCCGTCTCTCTTCGAGCGAAGGAACGATGATCGGCACAACGTTCAGACGATGGTAAAGCTCTTCGCGGAAAGTACCATTTTGGATTTCCACTTCAAGATCCTTATTGGTGCTGGAAACCACCCGAACATCCACGAGTACTTCCTGTCGTCCGCCTTCGCGCAGGAACTTCTGATCGACCAGAACACGCAAGATCTTGGATTGGGTACCAAGGGGCATATCCGCGATTTCGTCAAAAAACAGAACCCCGCCATTCGCGCGCTCAAGCAAGCCTTGCTCAACGCTGCCATCAGAGTTTTCGCGCCCAAACAGCACTTCTTCCATGCGATCAGGTTCAACAGAGGCTGAATTCACGGAAATGAAAGGCGCTTCATTTCGGTTTGATTCCAAATGAATATAACGCGCCGCGATCTCTTTTCCCGACCCAGCAGGCCCGGTTAGCATCACGCGCCCGTTGGATTTCGTCACTTTATCCAATTGCGATTTCAAAGCTTTAAATGCAGTGCTGGAACCGATCATTTCATCGGCACCTTCATCTAGGCGTTTTAACGCTTGATTTTCATGACGTAACTGAGACGCTTCCATGGCGCGACGCACAACAACCATCAGCTGATCAATATTGAAGGGTTTTTCAATAAAATCATAAGCACCCTGCTTAATCGCGGCGACTGCAATTTCGATGTTTCCGTGACCCGAAATAATTACAACGGGGATAGATGGCTTTTCGCGTTTGATGGTTTTCAGGATATCAATCCCGTCCATATTGCTGTCTTTCAGCCAAATATCGAGTACCATCAAGGCCGGCGACTGTTCTTCGACCAACTTCATACAATCATCAGAATTTCCCGCAAGACGAGTGCTATACCCTTCATCTTGTAAAATATCTGAAATCAACTCGCGAATATCACGCTCGTCATCCACAATAAGAATATCACTCATGGGAACCTCACCTGTTTGTCTCTTTTTGTAATGCTGCGTTGCCTACGCGTGGAAGCCGGACAACCGCCTTCGCACCTTTGTGGCTACAGCCGCTGAATTCATCTGCATCGGTCAACACAAGTGTGCCGCCATGCTCTTCAATAATCTTTTTCACTATCGGCAGGCCAAGCCCCGTACCGCTGTCTCGTGTTGTTACATAGGGTTCGAATAATCGTGCCCGGTCTTCTGGCAGACCATTGCCATTATCGCTGATCGTAATTTCAACATGATCGGTATCAGCGCTGAAACCAATATGCACCCGCGGCTTGTATCCATCGGTTGCTCGCCCGTTTCGAACAAAAGTTTCCGTTGCTTCCCCAGCATTCTTAATCAAGTTTGTTAGGGCCTGAGAAATCATTGTTTGATCGATTTCGATATCAAACTGTCCGCCTGGAACGCTCGATGTGATCTCTACGTCTTCCTGCCCAGCTTGTTGTAAAGTGACCGCATCATTCAATAAAGACAATAGATCTGACTCGCGCCGCACCGGCTCTGGCATACGGGCAAATTGAGAAAACTCATCAACAATCCGACGTAAATCCCCGGTTTGTCGAATGATTACATCCGCCAATTGTCCCAGCGTATTGCTATCTTCTTGGGGCAGTTTGGGTTGATATTTTCGCTTCATGCGCTCTGCAGACAATTGAATTGGCGTCAGAGGATTCTTAATTTCATGAGCAATTCTCTGGGCGACGTCGCCCCAAGCTGCCATGCGTTGCGCCGAAACAAGATCGGTCACGTCATCAAAGGCAACCACATAACCTTCACTTTCGTCATTGCTGTTACGCCGAACAGCCATGCGCACCAAAAGGTTTTCCTGCTTACCATCACGTGTCACGCGAATTTCTTCCTGCACCACATCGCGATCACTGTCTTTCAATTGATCAAAGAGTGTCGAAAATTCCGGTACAGCGATTGCGAGCGCGTCAGGTGGGGCATCTTCCGCGTCACGTGGATCCATCGTCAAAATGCCCGTCGCCGCCCGGTTCACAAAAGCAATATGCCCATCACGATCAAGGCCAATTAGCCCCGCAGTCACAGAAGATAAAACGGAGTCAAACAACCGGCGCCGACGTTCAATCTGGCGGGTGTTTTCAACAAGGTTTTCACGTTGTGCCCGTAGCTGCGTTGTCATCTGGTTAAAGATACGCCCAAGCATTGCGATTTCGTCGTCGCTGTCCGCCTCACGCACCTGCACGTCGAAATTCCCTGCCCCAACCTTTTGGGCCGCCCCCGCAAGCTGTCCCACAGGCCCGGCAAGTCGTTCCGCGAACCATAGGCCAAGCCAGATCGCCGCGAGGATCAGGATCACTGCGAACCCAAGGTAAAGCAGGCCAAATTCAAACAAAAGCCGCCCACGGTCGCTTTCCAATTGTTGATACAATCCCGCAGTCTCGCGGGTATCATCCAGCAAGGCCAGAAGTTCTCCGTCGACCTTCCGGCTGACATATAGCAAATGATCAGGGTAATTTCTTAGAACCACCAACGCCCGAAATTCATCATTTTCCCAATCTTGGATAACCGATATTTCCCCGACAAGAGCCTGCGCCAAAACCTGAGGTGGAATGCTTTCAAAATCAAAGAGATACGACTGACTTCCCCGGCTACGTAACTTACCATTTCGGCCAACGACAAAAGCTTCTTTTAAGCCGCGTTGCACCTGAACCTGCCCACGCGATAACACGGCTTGGATTTCTCCGTCAGACAGTAAGAACCCAACACGCTGCCGCTCATCCTCTAGGTAGCGTCCCAATGCCCGCGCATCGCGGATCAAGTCACGGCGATGTTCCGTCTCATACGCCTCAGCCGCATTCAGCGAGGTACCAATAACCATACGGACCCGATCAGAAAACCATCCCTCAAGGCCAAAATTGATCGTAAGGGCTGCAAATACCGCCACCAAAATAGTCGGAAGAAGTGCGACCGTTGCGAAAACGCCGGTGAGGCGCAAGTGAAGCCGCGACCCGGCCGACTGGGCACGCCGTGCAGAAATCATCTGCGCGATACGCTGCAAAATCATCGTGGCGATGGCCAGAACATAAATCAAATCAAGCAAAAGCACTGGGCGTAGCCAAAAGTCGCTACGCAGTGCGTCAAGTGGGCCAAGAACTAGGAATGTCAGAATCGCCAGAACCGGGCCAAGAAAAACAAGCCCAAGCGTTGCAATGGTCTGAACCCGCCGCAATTTGCGCAGCTTGTTCAATCTTTCCAGCGTAGCGCGTTTGCCCCGCAGGCGCATAATCACACCCTATTCATGATGTGTTACCCTAAATATAAGTTCGGGCAACAACCGCTAATCCCAACCATCGCTTCTATTTATGAAGCTTTTTGGTCACTCTCTGTTGCGGTATTACATCATTTTTCGGCCACGTGTCACGCGAATATCTAGCCCCGTTAGTTTCTTGCGCAAAGTATTACGATTGATACCCAGCAGTTCGGCGCATTTGGCCTGATTTCCTTGTGTTGCCTCCAATGCAATTTCGAACAGAGGGATCTCCACCTCTTTCAAAATGCGTTGATATAAACCTGGCGGAGGCAGAGAATCTTGGTGTAAATCAAAGTATCTACGCAAATGCCGCCCAACAGAATCTGCCAATTTCTCTCGTGCATCCCCCCCCTGTGCGGCCATATGCATATGCTGTGATGTGGCGGACAAGCTAGGCGAAACATCGCCGACACTACGAGGTGTCGCAGCTGCGCTACCCAGTGATGTATGAAGAGTTTCAACCGTGCCGCCGTGAATGGGCAATTTCAGGGTCAGTCGAACATCTGCCTCGGTAATCACTGCCCCATTACTGACGGCCACCAGCTGCCGTATGACATTTTTCAGCTCTCTGACATTCCCAGGCCAGGGATGTTGCCGCAGCAATGTTTCAGCTTCCGGGGCGAAGGCCCGCGCTGTGCCGTTGCTGCGACCAAGCCCAGGCCCCAGTTCTTCAAACTCATCGCTGTGCAGAAATTCTTCGGCCAGCACAGGGATATCAGAGGGGCGGGCGGCCAACGGCGGCACATATATTTCGATCCCCGCCAGTCTATAATACAGATCTTGACGCAAATTCCCTGATGACATCAGTTGCATAAGGTTCTGCTGGCTGGTGGTGACCAAGCGTGGTGTATTTTGGCTGTTGTCAGCGCTGAGCCGTGCGAGCATCCGGTTGAGGCGCACCTGCTCTTCTGCGGAAAAATCGCCGGGTTCATCAACAATGAGCGTCCCCCCCATCAGTTTTCGTACCAGCTGATCTTCCGCGTCCTGCTGCCCGGTTATACTCGGCTCCAGAACAGCGCATTCTTTATTGCGACGTTCCCCCAACTGGTGCAGTGCAAAAGCAATTTGCGTCTTACCGCAACCGCTACTTCCGGTAATTAGAACAGGTATTTCTGAATTCACGACACGTGCAAGCATCTGATAAACATGCTGCATCTCGGGTGAACGCCCAGAAAGAGCGATCTCTGCCTCGCGTGTGCGACCCGGTGATGCTTCAGAAGCATCCACCTGCGTTTCTTCAATCGACGCGGCGGATACTACGCCTGAAGTTTCTTCAAGTGCGCGGGCCGAACGACGCATTAAGTCTGGAAGGTCAAAAGGTTTGGGCAAATAGTCCCAAGCGGCAGCTTCATTCGCGCGGATCGCCGTCATAACCGTATTCTGTGCTGAAATCACGATGACAGGCAATCCGGGACGCAACTCAGATATACGTGGGATCATTTCAATACCGTTTCCGTCAGGCATAGCGACATCCGTGATCACAAGATCCCCTCGTCCCTCGGAAACCCAGCGCATCAGCGTGGTCAAAGACGAGGTCGCATGAACCTGCATGCCAGCGCGCGTCATGGCTTGGCTCAGGACCGTTCGGATTGTACGATCGTCATCGGCGATTAAAACAGTGCCATCCATCAGCGCTCTCCTTCCAAGGAATTTGTGGTGTCGGCCAGCTTTTCGGCCTCAGTTTCGGCTTCGATCTGCGCAACGGGCAGAGAGATCCTGAAACTGGTTCTTCCGGGTTGTGATGTGACCCGGACCAGGCCCCTATGGGCCTCGATAATATGGTTAACAAGCGGCAGACCCAAACCTGTTCCATTCTGTCGACCAGATACAAAGGGGTCAAAGATTTCGTCGACAATATGCTCGGGAATGCCTGGTCCATTATCGGTAATCTCAATCTGGAGCGGCAATTTATCGATACAACCATCCCGGTTTTGACGACGCAAACCCTGTTCATAGAAACTACGCAAAACAATCTGCGGCGCAGTGTTCCCATCGGATCTCCCAAGGGCTTCTGCTGCATTTTTCAACAGGTTTAGAAAAACCTGCACCAAGCGATCAGCGTCACCGCAAGTCAATGGCAGAGAGGGATCATATTGACGCACCATTGTGATGCCGCTGGCGAAACCCAAGCTGGCAGAATGTACCGCACGATCCAAAACGTCATGCAGATTGACCGGCACGGATTCAGGCGGTAGCAAGTTTCCGAATTCTTCCACTTGCGAAAGCAACTTCACAATTCTTTGGCATTCATCGACGATCAGTTCAGTCAACTCATTTGTGTCGCCGTTACCTGACATTTCAATGAGTTGCGCCGCACCGGATATCCCCGCTAGGGGATTTTTGATTTCATGCGCCAGCATATCGGCCATGCCTACTGCTGCTCGGGCGGAGCTGTCAGGCGCAGAGATCGTATGTGGCAAAGCATCGGTTTCACTCGGCTGGAACAAAAGCATAAACCCATTCCCAACCCGCGTGATCTGTAATCGGCAGAAAACAGATGATCTGTTTCGGAATGAGAGCTTCATATCGTTCACGGCAATGGAGGGTTTTCCATCAGCAAAGCGTTCAACTAGCCCCGACAAGGGTGGGGAAATCTCCATTATCTGATCGGGGAATGCATTGTTCAATCTGCGAACAGACTGATGGAAGTATGCTTGTGCCGCCGCGTTGCTGTCGGTAATCCGCCCCGTCACATCCAACATCAAAAGCGGCAATGGCAGCATTCCCCAAAGATCATCGGGAATTTGTGGCACGGTTCCAATCATGCTGCGGCCTCCTGAAAATCGCCCGAAAGTGCGTCTGGTAATAGGGAGATAACCTTGTCAGGCGCGCGTTCTGTCAGTACAGCTCGGCGTAATTCAGCAGGGGTTTGCACCTGATCCATATACCAACCAAGATGTTTGCGCGCGGTACGATTGCCCAAGTCCTTGCCATAAAAAGCCAACATATCTTCATAGTGCCCCGCAACCATATTTGCATAGGCCTGCCCCATGGGAACCGTTGGTTCTGGCGATGCAAAAAGCTGCGCCGAAATCTGTGCCAGGCACCAAGGTCTCCCCTGCGCACCGCGACCGACCATCACACCATTGGATCCAGATAGTTTCATTGCATCAATGGCATTCGTGGCATTCTTAATGTCGCCATTGGCGATCACCGGAATAGAAACCGCGTCTTTGACCGCCTTGATCGCCGCCCAATCCGCATGTCCTTTATAGAATTGACAACGGGTGCGCCCGTGAATGGTAATCATCTGGATCCCGGCGGCTTCCGCCCGTTGGGCAAGTTCTGGGGCATTCAAAAGGTTGTCGTCCCAACCAAGTCGCGTTTTCAGCGTAACTGGCAAAGATGTCGCTGCAACAACGGCCTCAATCAGATTTAAAGCATGATCCAAATCTTTCAACAAAGCCGAACCAGAATAGCCATTTACAACCCTTTTCGCCGGACATCCCATGTTTATGTCGATAATGCGCGCGCCGTTATCTTCAACGATCTTTGCGGCCTCTGACATCCAATGCGCTTCACGCCCAGCCAATTGTACGGCGGTGTTGGCTAGTTGGAAGCCCAGCTCTGCTTTTTCTCGCACGCCCGGCTTGTGTTGGACCATTTCTTGGCTCGCGACCATTTCGCTGACGACAAGTCCGGCGCCGAAACTAGATACAAGGTTACGAAACGGCAGATCAGTGATCCCCGCCAGCGGAGCCAGCAGAACTGGCGCATCCACAGCAATGTTACCGATTTTAAACGTCACAGGTTTGTCCTTTCGCACCTCAGAACCACCCCAAAGCTGTCGCAGGCAATTGCTGCGGTGATTGAATTTAGGTATTTTATGCATTATGCACATATTTCAGGCAATTACGACAGGTCGCGCTCATTAATTGTGCAGTCACGGGAAGCTGATTGCCCCGGTCATTGAGAATGCCTAAAGGTAAGGCACACGTAAATTCTAAGCAAAACACCGGGTTTTCAGGATGCAGAAACAAAAAATCGCTGCGATTATCGTTGCTGCAGGCACAGGCACCAGAGCCACATCCGAAAACCGTGGATCATTGCCGAAGCAATATCAGATGTTGGGACGTCAGCGTGTTCTGGAACACTCCCTAAACCGCTTTGCTGACCATCCTGATATTGCTCTGATTGTTTTGGTCATTCGCCCTCAAGATCGAGTGTTTGTAACTGAACGTCTAAACCTGCCAGAAAACCTTCCTGTAAAGATCGTTGACGGCGGGGCGGAACGTGATCAATCGGTGAAAGCTGGCCTAGGGGCGATACCTGAAACCTTTACACGTGTTCTGATCCATGATGGGGCCCGCCCCTTGGTTTCTGCCCTATTGATTTCTCGGGTGAGCGAAGCTTTGGAAACGGCCACTGCAGCAGCCCCTGCGCTGCCGGTGACTGATGCCTTGTGGCGTGGTAAAGACGGTATCGTAAAGGAAACCACTGATCGGCAAGGGCTTTGGCGGGCACAGACACCGCAGGGATTTCATCTTTCGGTAATCCGCGCGGCACATGCGCAAAATAAGGTTAAAGCCGCTGATGACGTGGAAGTTGCCCGCGCCAATGGTGTTGAGGTTCACATTGTCCTTGGTGAAGAGGCAAACCTAAAAATCACCCACCCGGAAGACTTCCGGCGCGCGGAAATATTGCTTGAAGCAGCAAAGGAAGAGACGATGGATATACGGGTTGGCAATGGCTATGATGTGCACCGTTTCGGCCAGCGCGATGATGGCGCAAATGATCACGTTGTGATCTGCGGTGTGAAAGTGCCCCATAATCAGGGGATGCTAGGGCATTCCGACGCCGACGTTGGCATGCACGCGCTGAGTGATGCGATTTACGGCGCCCTAGCAGAAGGTGATATCGGGCGTCATTTCCCGCCCTCAGAGATGCAATGGAAGAACGCAGAGAGCCATATATTCCTGTCCCATGCCGTTGCACTTGCGGCCAAGAAGGGCTTTTCAATCAGTAATATGGATTGCACGCTTGTGTGCGAATATCCCAAGATCGGCCCAGTTGCCGAGGCCATGCGTCAAACGCTGGCCCAAATCACTGGTATTTCGATAGACCGTATCTCGGTCAAAGCGACAACCTCGGAACGGTTGGGGTTCACTGGCCGTGGTGAAGGCATTGCGGCAATGGCCAGTGTTTCCATGATTAAACAATAAGATAAGGCGCAAAATTCATGCAGAAAAAAATCGCTAGAACCATCGCTGTGTTTTTTGGTGCAGGTCTTATCCGACCAGCCCCTGGAACATGGGGATCGCTTGCAGCAGTCATCGTTGCGATTGGAATACATGCGCTCGGCGGGCCGGTCTTACTTGCTGTCGGTGTCTTACTGTCATTCCTCATAGGTTGGTGGGCGACCCACGTGTCAACCCAGGGGCAAGAAGATCACGACCCCTCTGAGATCGTTATTGATGAAGTTGCCGGCCAATGGATCGCGCTTTTACCTGTTTCGATTGGCGCAATGCACAGCGGAGCGTCAATTCTGGCGCTCTGGCCCGGCATTCTGACCGCTTTTGTTGCATTTCGTCTGTTTGATATTTGGAAACCTGGCCCCGTGGGCATGGCAGATCGGCGGCATGATGCCTTTGGCGTTATGCTAGACGACGTTATAGCGGGGGTTATGGCAGCTTTGGTGGTTATGGCCGGTGCTTGGATCAGTCACGGAGTATTCAGCATTTGACCCACGACACTATCCAAGAAGACATCTTACGGCTTGCCACTGCAAAGGAAGTAACGCTGACCTGCGCAGAAAGCTGTACGGGCGGAATGCTGGCAGCGGCCCTCACAGATCTTCCGGGATCATCTGCAATGTTTGAGTATGGCTTTGTGACCTACTCCAACGTAGCAAAGGTGAAACTTCTCAACGTCAAACAGGAAACTCTGGATCTATATGGTGCAGTTTCTGAGCCAACTGTCTGCGAGATGGCATTGGGCGCTTTGCTCCTGTCGGAAGCAGATTTTTCTGTTGCCATCAGTGGCATCGCCGGACCGGGCGGATCAGATCATAAACCTGAAGGTCGGGTTTGTTTTGCTCTCGCCCGCCGTGGAGAAGGCGAAAAGCCAAAAGTTTCAGCCGAAACTGTAGAGTTCGGTGCACTAGGGCGGGATCAGGTCAGACAAGTATCGCAAAACCATGCGCTAGAACTGTTTTACTCCGCATTATCGTGAAGGGCTGCTGCACCTAGGGAAAACAACTGCACACAAAATACGCATAATCGTTTCATTTTGCCTCAATTTGAAGCAGAGCGAAACAAACCTGTCAAAACCTTTTGGCATTCTCCAGAAATCCTGTTTCCATTGGAGAAGCGAACAGTGTGTGGTGTAATCTTAGCGGTATTCTACGCTATAACCCGAATTCCTTCGGAACCTTTTCCCACCACATTATCTCTTGCAACTTATGCGCGCTCGACTTTTTGTCGACTCTCTCTCCAGCGCGTGCGGATCTTTCTCTATAAATGAGAAAGGTCCGTTTTCTTTAGCGATCTAACCGTATAGAACTTTAGCCCGAGATTCATACGCGCGCACAATCCGTTGCATCGCCTCATTAAAAACCACGCCAATCAGCTTTTGCAGAACGATATTGCGGAACTCAAAATCGACGAAGAATTCAACCCGACATCCCTCTGCACCCAGATCATGAAGCTGCCAGTGGGACTTCAGATAACGAAACGGCCCATCAAGATATTCCATCTCGATACGATTCTTCTGTGGGTATAAATGCACACGACTGCCAAAGCGTTCCCGAAACAGCTTAAACGAAATTACAAGATCCGCTTCCATGACTTCCGCGCCCTCACAAGGCAAGGGTTTTCGGCTGCGGATACGGGCAGCTGAACACCAGGGCAGAAACTCTGGATATGAAGCAACATCAGCGATCAGATCATACATCTGGTCAGCGGTGTAAGGCAGGGTTTTGGTTTCACTGTGCGTCGGCATGTGCGGTGTTTAAAACCGCAATGAAAAAGATGCCAGGGCAAAATCGCCGCATTTCCTCAGAACGGTTGACCCCTCCCCCTGTGAATGGCAAAACCGGGCCTGATATATGCAGCCATGCCCCCCGGAAGGACAACATGTGACCAGTTCAGGCCCCGAATATGTAATCGACCAGATGATCTCTGCCAAATCCATTGCCGCGCGCATTGAGGAACTGGCCTGCGAGATTCAGGATGAATTCCGCGGCACTGATAAACTGGTTGTGGTTGGGCTTTTGCGCGGATCATTTGTGTTCATCGCAGATCTCGTACGTGAACTTGATCTGCCGGTTGAGGTGGATTTCTTGGAAGCCTCATCTTACGGCGACGCGATGGAAAGTTCACGCGAGGTTCGAATTTTGAAAGACTTGCGCGGCGAGATTGGCGGCCGGGATGTCTTATTGGTCGAAGATATCGTAGATACAGGCTTTACGTTGAAACATGTGACAGCATTACTGCAAACCCGCAAACCCAATAAATTGCGCACAATTGCGCTATTGGATAAACCCATCCGTCGTGAAGTCGAGATTCGCGCGGATTGGACTGGATTTGAGATCCCCGATGAATTTGTTGTTGGCTATGGCATTGACTACGCACAGAGAAATCGCAACCTAGGTTTCATCGGTAAAGTACGTTTTACAGATAGTCAGTAAGCGACGACCTACTTCTCTCCCAATTGAATTCAAGCACAGTAACTATTGTGGTGCAGAACTGCATGCCATCCGTGCAATTTCTCTATCAGAATAGTTAATATACACTAAAACCCTGCAATGTGGTATTATGCCGGTGTATCTCATAATTTCACGGGGTGCGTATTTTAGATGAATATGTCTGGCATCCGCTCTCCTCCTCCGCTGGACATAAAACGGAGAAATTTATGTCCTATTATTTGAAAGCTCAGCTCGCTGTAGGGCTGCTTGCTGGTTCTACTCTACCTGTATTTGCTCAAGAACCAACCTCACTCCCAAATGGGTTTTATGCTTCCGGTTACGGTGAAATTTCCTACCTTGACGGCAACTCCATCGCCAACGATTTTGTTGGACTAGAAGCTGATCTGGGAATGGAATACTTGTTCGGAAATTTTGGTTTTTCATTGGGCATTGATGCGTTCCGCTTCTTTGACTCTACATATTCAGAACTTTACCCCGCCGTTACATATCGCTTTGGTGACCATTTGATTTCGGCCGGGATGACCCGGCCCGTTATGGACAACGGATACTTGGATGACCGCCAAGTATTAAACAGCGGCTTACTCAATTTGGAAGTTGGCTTGGTGAGCAGTAGCTTTACAAAAATTTATCTACTTCAAGGTGGAAGCTCCGTCAGTAATATAGGTCTGCGTTGGGATGGCGTTTACGGAAACACCAAAGTCGGCGCCTCCTATAATCGCCTATCTGTGGATGGATCCTCGCCGGATCTTGATGTATTTTCATTGGCGCTTCGCCATGAACTTGGCTTGCTCTCAAGTGCAACTGACATGGCGGTTTTCGCAGGTTACGAGACACTGAGTACCAGTGGTATGGATGCATCAAACTGGGTTGTCGGCCTTGATGGACAGGTTAATCGAATTGGCTTTGGGGCCACTTTCGGGGATTCTGATCAAGCTCTTGGTCAAAGCCTACGAGGATGGATTGACTACGATATCACTGAACGCCTAATGATCGGCGCTGAAGCCCTAAGTCTGCGCGATGCCGACGTCGACTTCTACGGCGTGACTGCAAGTTATGAAGCTTGGAATGGTGTTGTATTTGAAGCCAGTTACATCGATCAAAGCGGCCCAGGCGACGGCGTGACCGAACTGACATTGCGTTACGAATTTTGATCTAGAAAACAAAACCCGGCCAGAAACCATCTGGCCGGGTTTAACAATTTAAATAAGTCAGCCCCGCCCAAGTCTCTCCAGACGTGCCGTACGCAATTGTGCGAAATCATCACCCGCGTGATAGCTGGATCGGGTAAGCGGCGTGGCAGACACCATCAAAAAACCCTTGCCGTAAGCCGCTGTTTCGTATGACTTAAACTCTTCCGGTGTTACGAAACGATCAACGGCGTGGTGTTTCGGCGTCGGTTGCAGATACTGCCCGATCGTCAAGAAGTCGATGTCAGCGGCGCGCATGTCTTCCATCACCTGCATCACAGCCTGACGGCCCTCGCCAAGACCAACCATGATACCTGATTTGGTGAACATGGATGGGTCAAGTTCCTTCACACGTTGCAACAAGCGCAGAGAATGGAAATAGCGTGCGCCGGGGCGTACTTCTGGATAAAGGCCGGGTACGGTTTCAAGGTTGTGATTGAACACATCAGGTTTGGCCGCAACCACAGCTTCAAGCGCCTCAGGCGCACACCGAATGAAATCTGGTGTCAGAATTTCAATCGTGGTGTTGGGAGATTGCTTGCGCAGCGCGCGAATGGTTTGCGCGAAATGTTCAGCGCCACCATCTTCAATATCATCGCGGTCTACTGACGTGATCACAACATGCTTCAGCCCGAGTTTTTTGACGGCATCAGCAACGCGGCCAGGTTCAAACACATCCAATGCTTCTGGTGGCTTGCCCGTTGCGATATTGCAGAAGGTACAGGCACGGGTGCAAACTTCCCCCATGATCATCATTGTGGCGTGGCCTTGTGACCAACATTCTCCAACATTGGGGCAACCCGCCTCTTCGCAGACCGTCACAAGATTGTTGTCACGCATGATTTTACGGGTATCAGCATAGCCTTGGCCGCCAGGCGCTTTCACCCGGATCCAGTCAGGTTTTTTAAGTCGAACACTGTCCGGCTTTTTCGCTTTTTCGGGGTGGCGTTCGGCTGGAACTTTAAGATCACGCATATCTGGCATCCTCATCAGGCTTCACCACTGCTAGCGAATTCCCGCCGGATTGACCAGCCCTGCATCACAGTTGCGACATCGTGGTGCCGCAAGCGATTGAACGCAACTTAGAATCGTTTTAAGTGCAGCAAAGAAACAACTTGGTCAGCCATCGCCAGACCTTAATGACTACAAAGGATACCCTATGAACGCTGGAAAAAAACTGCCTGACGTCACCTTCAAAACCCGTGTACGTGACGAAAGCATTGGTGGCGATAACCCTTTCCGTTGGGAAGATAAAACCACAGCAGATTACTTCGCTGGTAAACGCGTTGTACTCTTTTCTCTGCCCGGTGCGTTCACCCCTACCTGTTCCACATACCAGCTTCCTGGCTTTGAAAATGGCTTTGCTGATTTCAAGGCGCAGGGCGTTGACGAAATCTATTGCATGTCCGTGAACGACAGCTACGTGATGAACAAATGGGCCCAAGGCCAAGAGATCAGCAACGTTAAAGTAATCCCTGATGGTTCCGGCGAGTTCACCAGCAAAATGGACATGCTGGTTGCCAAAGATAACCTCGGCTTTGGCATGCGTTCTTGGCGTTATGCTGCCGTTGTCAAAGACGGTGTTGTTGAGGCTTGGTTCGAAGAACCCGGCATGGCCGACAACCTTGTCGAAGACCCATACGGCGTTTCTTCCCCGGAAACAGTATTGACTTGGCTCAAAGACGCAGCCTGATTTTCAAAAGCTTAAGCAAAAGGCCCGCATTTTTTGCGGGCCTTTTTCGTTAACCAATCATTGGGCCAAACCGCCCATATGTTTCCTCATAGTGCCGCTTAAGGCGCTGCAGTGCAATCCGCAGAACGATCTTACCGGAACGCGCCGACCAACCCATACGTTTCTCAGCGGCTTCCATGCCTTCAAGATAACAACAACAACGTAAAACCACATCACCAAGCCCAGGCCCTAGGTGTTCGAGCGCCCCTGAGACACGCTTGCGCGCTTCATCTGGACCGTTGCCAACACCGCTGTCAGCGCCAAAACTTCCGCGTCCGCCACCCGTCAAAAACCGTTCCCAATTTTGCGCCACTCGTGGTCCCATCTGCGCCAATTCAAAGTCTTCACGCAGACGCTCCCCGGCATGGACCAAATCATCTGACAGAAAAGGTTCCCCGCTTTTATCGCGACGGCGTGCCAACCCAGCCAGCGGGCTTTCAGCTAAGTTATAGCGCATGTGGCGCGGCTTTTCAGGCTCGCAGCCGCTGGCGATTTGTTTCTCGCCCCAAATGCGATGTTGGTCCCCAAAAGTCGCCTGCACATCATTGAAACCGGGCTGCGCCGGATCACTTCTGCTAATCATCCGTTTCAGGGCGGATCGACCAGAATTCGTAATTTTATACTGCATGACTTTGCCTTTGGCTGTGCATGAAATCCAATCTTTCAAGGCCATGGATTGCGCAATCTCACGGTCAACAATCGCAGTGCGCACTGACTTACCTCTTGGCAGGCTACGTACTACAACTGCTTTGTCCAATTCACCTGCAACGACCAATACCGCCCCTGTCTCTGACAATCGGGTCATGGCCCGGAGTTCATCTTTTTCCTGACCTAGCCCCGTTGCCTTCAACTGACGGCCGGTTTGCGCCACAGCACCAGGTTTAATGTCAGCAAGTTTATCTGTACCACGGCCCGCAGTATGAAATTTTGCAGCTTTTGAAGTGGGGATATTCATAGGTGTGGCATCCTTTTTAATAGGCTCAGAAGATGAGCGGGATACCTGAAAATATGTTTGGCCTAGATGGCAGAGGATCTCGTCAACTAGGATGTCATCCCGCAGCACTTCAAAGCGGCGAACTTGGCGCATTATCGTGGATGCGTGGCATCCACTTTCACGAGCGAGGGCGCGGATGGACAAACCGGTTTCTGTGTGCAGCAAGTAATTTTTCGCAGCCCCTGGAACCCAGCCTGGAAGTGCAGCAACATGAACACATTGCGTATCCGTCTGCTTAATCATTCCTTAAACGTCCTTTCTTCAAATCCTTACTAAGGTATTAACCAAGAACAACCTAAAGTTGCAGGGGTTACTTGTAGGTTAACATATTCAGGTACGTTTCAGTTTGTTCATAAGTTCTAAACAGTTTTGAAACCCATCGAACGGTCAATTGGATGCAACGCAACACCCGCTATGGTTGAATTAGCATTGCTTACGAAATCGAACGAATAGGGATGCCAATGACCGATCTCATGACACTTCTAAACAATCTTCGCCGACCACGCCTTCTTATCCGGGCCGCACGATTTGGACTTTCAAACTATATCCGGGATAGAGACCTAACACGTCTTGTGACCGACGGGAGACTACCGGGTCCAGGTCACGCGGTAACGCAACTCATGAACGTGGAAGGTGAAATGGAGGAAAAACGCAAAACGGGCGACGCCTCTTACAGCATCGCCCGTCATGTAGAACTTTTGATCGCTCTTATGGCCGAAATTCAGATCCTGCGGACGCGCCGCACATCGTGAAATTCAAGGGCCTGATCACATAAAGGCGTCAGGCTCAGCTGCCTTCTTACGTGCAACGAATTCGTCCAGGGCTTCTTTAATTGCGGGGTCCATTGCCGGTTGCTGATAATCATTCAGCAATTTCTCAACGCGGGCCTTTGCCAAAGTTGCGGTATCACGTGCACCTTCTTCATCCCAAGTTTCAAAAGCTTTGTAATCCAGAAGCTCTGTCCGCCAGAATGCATCTTTATAATTGTTTTGCGTGTGCTCACAGCCAAGATAGTGACCGCCGGGTCCAACTTCACGCAGTGCCCCCATGGCTTGACCGTTTTCGGACATATCAACACCAGCAGCAATACGATGCAGCACACCCAATTGATCCGCATCCATGACAAATTTTTCGAATGATGATACCAGTCCACCTTCAAGCCAGCCACAAGAATGCAGCATGAAGTTCACGCCTCCCAGAAGCGCAGCGTTATGGGTGTGTGCAGTCTCATAGGCCGCCTGCGCATCTGGAAGCTTGGACCCACAAAGGCCGCCACCAGATCTGAACGGAAGGTTAAAGCGACGGGCCAGCTGACCTGCGCCGTAAAGGATTTGTGAAGCTTCTGGCGTACCAAACGTTGGCGCACCAGAACCCATATCGATCGAGGTCACAAAGCAACCAAAGATCACCGGCGCACCTTTGCGTACCAATTGGCTATAAGCGATGCCGGCCAGAACTTCGGCCAGAACTTGGGTCAATGTGCCAGCAACCGATACCGGTGCCATTGCGCCGCCAACGATAAACGGTGAAATGATGCAACCTTGGCCCGCTTTCGCGTAAATATCCAACGCACCTACCATGATCGGATCAAAGGTCAGCGGTGAGTTGATATTAATCAGCGAGGTCATAACCGCATTCTGATCGACGAATTCATCGCCAAACAGAATTTTGGACATTTCGACGGAATCTGCCGCACGTGAAGGTTCTGTCACAGACCCCATGTAAGGCTTGTCAGACAGGGTCATATGGGCGTGCAACATATCGAGGTGACGCTTGTTCACGGGCACATCGGTTGGCTCACAAACGGTCCCGCCAGAGTGGTGCAACCACTTGGACATATAGCCCAGTTTTACGAATTTATTAAAGTCATCCATGGTCGCATAGCGACGGCCACCGTCGACGTCACGCACAAAGGGAGGGCCATAAACAGGCGCAAACACAAGGCTATTCCCGCCGATGACCACAGATTTCTCTGGGTTACGGGCGTGTTGCTTATAGCTTGCTGGCGCAGTTTTGATCAATTCACGACAGAGACCACGTGGAATACGAACACGTTCGCCGTCGATCTCGGCCCCGGCTTCACGCCAAAGTTCAAGCGCTTCGGGGCATTCAACAAAGTTCACACCAATCTCTGCAAGAACGGTTTCTGCATTGTCTTCGATGATTTGCAGCGCTTCTTCATTCAGAATCTCAAAATTCGGAATATTGCGCTCAATGTATTTTGCGGTCTCGATGTGAACGGCTGTGCGTTCTGCGCGACGTGCTGCACCGCCACCACCACGGCCGCGTCTAGGGGCTTTTTCTGCCATGGTTCTTCTCCCGAATGTCATTTAGGCTCTTTTTAGACCGAGAAAATGGCGCATATGAGAGAAAATACGGCCTCTGACAGGCGAAAGCGACATTTGGACCATTTCCGGTCAGAACCTTACATGTTCAAAACGACTTTAAGGCAATCTCTGACCTAAACGCCTGCGGAATCACATAGAAGAGGAAATCCGTTGATCGAGTGACAAGCTCAACCCAAGGAAATTCACTTCAAAATTGATTTGGATTTAGACATCCGTATAAAGCTGTATGGGTGCGCTACTTAGCAGTGATTATTTTGTCTAAACCTCCGGCTTCTCTTTACTTGCAGCTTTGCCCGGAAGGTATTATTGCCGGGACATGACACAGCACCATGAAAACCTCCTGATCATCGACTTCGGCAGCCAAGTCACGCAGCTTATTGCGCGTCGCTTGCGTGAGCTCGGGGTTTATTGCGAAATCCATCCTTATCAGAATGTCACTATGGCATTCGTGCAGGAATTCGCGCCCAAAGCCATTATCTTCTCTGGCGGCCCCGACAGTGTGACCCGTGAAGGGTCGCCGCGCGTGCCCCAAGAGATATTTGAACATGGCGTTCCGATCCTTGGCATTTGCTATGGTCAGCAGGTGATGATGCACCAGCTGGGCGGCAAAGTTGAAAGCGGTCATGGCACGGCCGAATTTGGTCGCGCCTTTGTGACACCTTCAAGCACCCTTGATATCTTGGATGGATGGTTTTCTGACGGTGACGAACAAGTCTGGATGAGCCACGGTGATCATGTTTCTAAAATTGCTCCAGGTTTTGACGTGTACGGGACATCGCCCAACGCGCCTTATGCGATCACGGCCGATGCCTCTCATCATTTTTATGCGGTGCAATTCCACCCCGAAGTTCACCATACTCCACGTGGTGCGAAACTTTATGAGAACTTCGTAAAGCTTGCCGGTTTCTCTGGTGATTGGACAATGGGTGCTTACCGTCAGCAGATGATCGACAAGATTCGTGCAGAGGTTGGCGACAAGAACGTGATTTGTGGTTTGTCTGGCGGCGTCGACAGTTCTGTTGCAGCCGTATTGATCCATGAAGCGATCGGAGATCAGCTGACTTGTGTGTTTGTCGATCACGGCTTGCTGCGCCAAGGTGAATCCGAAGAAGTCGTCACCATGTTCCGCGACAATTACAACATGCAGTTGATCCACGCGGATGAGCAGGAACTCTTCCTTGGTGAGCTCGACGGTCAATCTGACCCGGAAACCAAGCGTAAGATCATTGGCAAACTGTTCATCGACGTATTCCAGAAATATGCGGACACAATTGAGGGCGCTGAGTTCTTGGCACAGGGTACACTATATCCTGATGTGATTGAATCCGTTAGTTTTTCTGGCGGCCCTTCCGTCACAATCAAGTCGCACCACAACGTCGGTGGCCTGCCTGAAAAGATGGGTCTGAAACTTGTGGAACCTTTGCGTGAGCTGTTTAAAGACGAGGTTCGCGTCCTTGGTCGTGAACTTGGTCTGCCAGCTTCGTTCATTGGCCGCCACCCGTTCCCTGGGCCTGGTCTTGCCATTCGTTGCCCCGGCGAAATCACGCGTCCAAAACTGGAAATTCTGCGTAAAGCTGATGCGGTTTACATCGACCAGATCCGCAAACACGGCCTCTACGATGATATCTGGCAGGCGTTTGTTGCTATTTTGCCGGTGAAAACTGTTGGCGTGATGGGCGATGGTCGCACTTATGATTACGCTTGCGCCCTGCGTGCGGTGACATCAGTGGATGGCATGACGGCGGATTATTACCCCTATAGCCATGAATTCCTTGGTGAAACCGCTACCCGGATCATCAATGAAGTCGAAGGTATTAACCGCGTGACCTATGACATCACGTCAAAACCTCCCGGCACTATCGAATGGGAGTGATGTTCACCGGCATCTGGCCTTGAATATCACATCCCCACACTAAGAAGGCTCGCAGCATGAAAGTCCGTCTGACTGGACATATCCAGGTTCCCCCGGAACGAATGGATGCCGTGCGTGCGGGCCTTATCGACCATATCCGCCTAACGCACGCGGAAGCTGGCTGTATATCCTTTGAAGTTACTGAAGACCCGCATGTCCCGGGGCGCTTCAATGTTGCGGAGCTTTTTACCGATCAAGCGTCTTTTGATGCGCATCAAACCCGTACAAAGGCCTCAACTTGGGCTGAAATTACCGCTGGAATTCCACGCGAATACGAAATCACTGCACGCCCAGAATAACCCGACGTCTGTACTGACTTCCTGCGCTTATTGTGACGATTTTTGCGAACCACATATCGTCATCTCCACAGACAACATTATCACGGTCGGCGAAGGTTTTCGCCCGCCTCAGCTTGAGGATTTAACAGGTTAAGTGTGATCGCCTAGTCGGTTGGAAAACTGAGCAACGCAGAAAACAGAGATCCCCAGTTGGAATAAGCTTGCAGTGACCACAGAAACTCTCATTCTGCCCATTATGACACAACCCACACAACGCCCCGCCATTTTGACCGCCGCCCTTTGGATGTCGGGATCAATCGTTTCTTTCACCTTGATGGCGATAGCCGGGCGTTCGCTCGCAGGTCATCTTGATACGTTTGAGTTGATGTTTTGGCGCTCCATTATTGGCGTTATAATTGTCCTGACAATTGGCAGCGCCGTTGGCACGCTGAAGCAGGTCAACACGCGTGATTTCCGCAAACATGTATTGCGAAACCTGGCCCATTTCATCGGCCAGAATCTGTGGTTCTTCGCCCTGCCCTTGATCCCGCTGGCCCAGGTTTTTGCGCTTGAATTCACAGTTCCGGTTTGGGTCATGATTTTCGCAGCCCTCTTTCTTGGTGAGAAGATGACTCCCACCCGTTTGTTTTCTGTGGCACTTGGGTTCAGTGGTATTTTACTGGTAGCCCGTCCCGACACGGCAACGATTTCCGCTGGTTTCATCGCCGCCGCGCTGGCCGCAGTCGCCTTTGCGGCGACCACCATCCTGACAAAACAGATGACCTCCCGCGATAGTATTACCAAAATCATGTTCTGGCTGGTCGTTATGCAAGCGGTGTTCGGCCTCGTGACCGCTGGTTACGACGGGCACATCACTTTGCCGTCGGCCCAGACCGCCCCTTGGCTGATTTTGGTCGGGATTTGCGGATTACTCGCGCACTTCTGTATCGCAAGAGCCCTAACTGTCGCACCTGCAATGGTCGTCTCTCCGATCGACTTTGCACGCCTCCCCATCATCGTTGTCGTAGGAATCATTCTTTATGATGAGCCTTTGCAATGGACAGCGATCATTGGGGCAGTCATCATTTTCGCGGCTAACTACCTCAATATAATCACAGAATCCCGTAAAAACCCTCGCCTGGGTGCTTCTGGTAACGTTTAGTCAGTTTTCCGGCTTTACGTTTGGTAAAGAATTGACAAAAACATGTGTTCGGCAAAATGTTGCTCAACAAAAAAATACAATAGGGATGGAAGAATGAATAAATTGATGAGTACAGCAGCACTGCTGGCCCTGACCACGACGGGAGCAGCTGCAGGCGGTATCGATCGCTCGGGGCTTCCAGTCGGCATTCTCTTTGAAGAGGGTAATCGTATCGAGCTGAGCTTTGGCAGCGTTAGCCCTTCTGTCTCATCAGTTGCAGGCGGTATGTCCGATGCAACCAGCGCCTATACACAGCTTGGCGTTAGCGTGAAGATGGATATGAATGATCAACTCAGCTTGGCTTTGATCTATGATCAACCGCTTGGCGCACAGATTGCATATACAGACGGGCTTTTTGCCGGTGGCCGTGCTGACGTCAAAAGCGATGGTTTCATGTTCCTTGGCCGCTATAAACTAAACAATGGCTTTTCTGTACACGGTGGTCTACGGGCACAATCTATTTCAGGATCTATTGTTTCAGCTCCAAGCAATACGGGGCTGCCGACCGCCCTCCAAGCTTCTTCAGATCTTGCCCTTGGTGGCGTCATCGGTGTCGCCTATGAAAAGCCTGAGATCGCTCTACGTGTCGCTCTGACTTACTTTTCAGGCATCTCAAACAGCTTTACGGGCGTCGAAATGCAACTCAGCCCTGTCTTAGCTCCCGTTGCGACAGCCTTTGATGTTGACACACCCCAAAGTGTTAACCTTGATTTCCAGACGGGTATTGCACAGGACACCTTATTATTTGGCTCCATCCGTTGGGCTGATTGGGCTGGTGTTGAGCTTACCACCCCAGGTGGCGGCAACTATATCGACTTCGACCAAACCACGACAACATATAACCTTGGTCTTGGCCGGCGTTTGAATGAAAACTGGTCGGTGGCGGCAACTGTCGGTTATGAAAAAGGCGACGGTACTGGCACGGTGCTTGGCCCAACATCTGGGCAGCGCAGTGTGGGGCTCGGCGCAAGCTGGACTGAAGGCAACACCAAAGTTTCTATGGGCGTTCGTTATATCGAACTGGGCGATGCGTTGGCTTCCGGCGTTCCCTTTGCCGACAACACTGCTTGGGCCGCTGGCATGAAAGTTGGCTGGAGCTTCTAAGTCTTCACACAACCATTCAAAAGCCCCGCTATTTTGCGGGGCTTTTCTTTGGCATATTGACGCCCTCCAATGCGCTCGCTACCAACGACAAAAGACGTAGTGAGGCGAATATGCAGTATACTTCGGGCAATGACTGGCTGAATTCCGACAATAAGCAAACCATGTTGTTTGGCATGTCAGGCTTGGGAAAAACATATATTTCCAACATGCTACGCGATACCCGCAATTGGTTTCACTATTCTGTCGATTACCGGATCGGCACGCGTTATATGGGCGAACATATCGTCGATAACTTTAAGCGCGAAGCAATGAAAGCGCCGTTCTTGGCCGAACTCCTGCGTACAGATTCCATCTATATTGCGTCAAATATCACGTTTGAAAACCTTTCCCCCCTGTCCACATATCTTGGCAAGCCTGGCAACCCTGATCTTGGCGGCATCCCCTTTGACGAATACCTAAAACGCCAAGAACAACATCGCCAAGCAGAGATTTCATCACTGCTTGATACGGCCCACTTCATCGATCGCGCACAGGCGATTTATGGCTACAGCCATTTTGTCGGTGATAGTGGCGGATCAATCTGTGAGGTCGTGAACCCTCATGATGAAAATGACGCCATCCTTAAAAGCCTGTCTGAAAACCTTCTCATGGTTTGGATCGAAGGTTCAGATGCCCACACGGAATCGATTGTTCAACGGTTTGATAAAGCTCCAAAGCCAATGTATTATCAGCCAGATATTCTTCGCGAGGCTTGGGAAGAATATCTGAATGAAAACAACATTGAAGCAATCGAAGTTAATCCTAATTCGTTTATTCGTTGGGCCTATAGGCGTGCGGTCAGCCATCGGCAACCGCTATACCGTGCCATGGCGGAAAACTGGGGCGTGACAGTTTGCGCGGATGATGTTTCCAAAGTGCGCAGCGAAGAAGACTTCAACCAAATGATAGCCAAAGCAATTGACGCGCGAATGTGATAGGGCTGCGACTTGTTCGCGACGCGCCCATTTCTTATTTGCTACGTACACATGCCCGAGGTTTCACAATGCCAATTAAAATACCATCCACCCTTCCCGCCTATAAAGTTCTTTCAGATGAAGGCGTTATGGTCATAGGCGAAGGTCGCGCCGCCAACCAAGACATCCGACCGCTGAAGATCGCGCTGCTGAATTTGATGCCGAAGAAAATCCAAACGGAAAATCAATTTGCGCGCCTGATCGGGGCAACGCCTTTGCAGATTGATCTGCAGTTGATCCGCATGTCTGAACACCAGACAAAAAATACTGCCGCCGAGCATATGGAAGAATTTTACCGCCCATTCAGCGATGTTAAAGATCAGAAATTCGATGGTCTAATCATCACCGGTGCCCCAATTGAACATATGCCCTTCGAAGACGTCACATATTGGCAAGAACTGACCGAAGTCTTTGATTGGACACAAACAAATGTTCATTCCACCTTTGGCGTTTGCTGGGGTGGCATGGCAATGATCAACTATTTCCATGGCGTGCAAAAGCACCTACTGGATCACAAAGCTTTTGGCTGTTTCAAACACCAGAATCAGGCGCCTGCCTCGCCCTATCTACGTGGGTTTTCCGATGAATGCGTGATCCCTGTTAGCCGCTGGACAGAAGTGCATCAAAACGAAATTGATACCCATTCTGATCTAAAAACGCTTCTGTCTTCTGACAAGTCCGGGCCTTGTTTGATTGAAGATGCTGCACATCGGGCGCTCTATATCTTCAACCACTTAGAATATGACAGCGGGACGTTGAAGGAAGAATATGATCGCGATATTGCCAGCGGCACGCCCATTAATGTACCTGACCACTACTACCCTGGGGATGACCCATCAAAAGAGCCCAGCAACAGATGGCGCAGCCACGCGCATCTGCTTTATGGCAATTGGATCAACCAAATCTACCAGACGACCTCTTATGACATGTCACTGATCGGGATAAATGAAAACTGATCCCGGTTATTGCCACGCAGAGCCCGGCACCGCATAAAGGTTAAGTGACGGAGGTTAACATGAGTGATCAACATAAAGATTTGCCCTTTGATGGTGCCATAAGCCAATTTTTTCGCGATGACGCACCCGGTGACATACGCGATGCCATTGAAGACGCGCGCAAGAAAGATATTCTGTCCGACAGCTATCCCTATGCCACACAGATGTCGCGCGCGGATTACGAAAACCGCATGGAGGCGTTGCAGGTAGAACTGGTAAAACTTCTCGCTCATGTCAAAGACAGCGGAAAGCGGATTGCCGTGGTGTTTGAGGGACGTGATGCAGCGGGAAAAGGTGGAACTATCAAGCGGTTCCGAGAGAACCTTAACCCCCGTTCAGCACGTATTGTTGCTCTCTCCAAGCCGTCTGAGCGAGAATCTGGGCAATGGTATTTCCAACGATATGCAAAACATCTTCCATCCGAAGGTGAGATGGTATTTTTTGATCGCTCTTGGTACAATCGTGCTGTGGTGGAAAAAGTTTTCGGCTTTTGTGAGGATGAAGATCGTGAACGTTTCTTCATCCAGCTTCCTGGATTTGAGGAACAAGTCACATCGGAAGGTATTCACCTGTTTAAGTTCTGGTTAAATGTTGGTCGGGCTGAACAATTACGACGCTTTCTTAAACGTGAAGAAGATCCACTAAAGCAATGGAAATTAAGTTGGATTGACGTCGAAGGTTTGAAAAAATGGGACGATTATTCAAGTGCCATAAATGAAACCTTCGACCACACGCATAGTGACACTGCCCCTTGGACGGTGATCCGCAGTGATGACAAAAAGCGTGCTCGCATCGCTGCCATTGAACATATTCTTCAGAATATTGACTATAAAGGGAAGAACCTCAAAGCTATTCAGGGGCCTGATGCCAAAATATGTGGCACGCCTGAACTCTGGGATATGGGTTAATGGTAAAGAAACGCGGCTATCATCATGGAAATCTACGTGCAGCTCTGGTTGAGGCCGCGCTTTCTCTGATCGAGGAGAAAGGCCCAACCGGCTTTACCCTTTCAGAGGCAGCCAAACGCGCAGGTGTAACACCGGCCGCCGTTTACCGGCACTTTGAGGGCCGTGAGGAGCTGATCGCAGAGGCCGCGCGACAGGGCTATGAAATCTTCGCTGACCTTCTAGAATACGCTTGGAACAAGGGCGATGTAACGGATTTGGCACGATTTGAGGCCGTCGGACGTGCTTACCTTGCTTTCGCCCGCCGCTATCCCGGCCATTACGTTGCAATGTTTGAAAGTGGCATACAGGTGAATCGTTCGCCAAGTTTGGCAGAAGTGGCCGCACGGGCAATGGGCGTGATGGAACAAGCTGCAGAACGTTTGGCGGCTCAAATTCCTGAGGATCGGCGTCCCCCCCCACGCATGTTTTCGGCGCATATCTGGGCTTTGTCGCACGGTGTTGTCGAACTCTTCGCACGTAACGCACCAGGCAGCACCTCTCCATTTTCTCCAGAAGATTTATTGGAAAGTGGGATTGGCATTTACCTCAGAGGGCTGGGATTGATCAACGCGGATCATTGACCGGTCAGATCATCCAAATCCGATACATTAGCTTCTGTTTTACGGAATTGCCGTACAAAACTCAAAAGCGCACGCCCTACGTCAATGGGCTGTGGCAAGCCAAGCCATGACATGACACGTTCGGCCAAACGACCAAAGCCCCAGACAAACAGCACAATCGTACTGATTACAAAATACGCAAGGATGGTGGATTCAGGGCCAACAGCTGGCGTCAGCAGGAAGAACTGCAGTGAAATCCCGAGAATAAATCCTCCGGAAAAATATGCTAAAACCTGCGACAACCTACGCCTTTCAATGACAGCGGAGATTGGTTGCATCAAGAGCAGCGCCGCAAACACGCCAGAGCGGATACCATAGGTCAGTTTCATCGCCAGTACAGGGTTTTCAATCTCTGAAAAGCTGCTAAAAACTGTGCCTGCGAGCGTCCCCCCAGCAACTGCCAGAAGAAGCGTTGCGAAGAGCCGTGCGAAGACATCATGGCGTTCTCGGTCAGGTCCATTGGTTGCAAGGATCATATCATCATCAAACATGAAGAATTACTAACGTAGAAATAAGGAAAAATTGGGTCAAACTTTACAAAATTACAGACAGATAGATATGTTTTTGGCATTAAATATTTTCATAGCACCTGATTGTTTCCATTAGAAATATAATGAACCAGTTGCCGGAAATTATGGGAAGAATTTCGCTCACCGATCACAAACTGCACGATCTGAGAGTCGCGCAGACAAATTTGTCAGTCACCCGCGTTTTACTGGGTCATAATCGACCCCATCCAAAACGAAAAAAGGCCCGCAAAAAGCAGGCCTTTTCCCAGTACTGTATGTAACTTAGCGCTTGGAGAACTGGAAGCTACGGCGCGCTTTACGCTTACCGAATTTCTTACGTTCAACAACACGGCTATCGCGTGTTAGGAAGCCAGCCGCTTTCAGAGCGCCGCGCAGGGAGGGTTCATAAAGCTGCAGAGCTTTAGAAATACCGTGCTTAACCGCGCCCGCTTGGCCAGTCAGACCGCCACCTTTAACAGTTGCAAAAACGTCGAATTCACCTTCAACGCCAGCAATCTGCATAGGTTGACGCAGGATCAGCTGCAGAACAGGGCGTGCAAAATACACGTCTTGGTCTTTGCCGTTCACAACAACTTTTCCGGAACCTGGTTTGATCCAAACGCGGGCAACCGCGTCTTTACGTTTACCAGTTGCATAAGAGCGGCCCAGTTCGTCACGAACAGGTTCGCGTGGTGCAGCAACTTCTACGAGTGCTTCCAAAGATGTAACACCTTCAGCAACAGTGTTCAGCTCATCGAGAGATTTGATATCGTCAGTCATGATCAGCTGCTCCGCGTGTTTTTCTTGTTCAGGGCTTTAACGTCCAGAACTTCGGGCTTCTGTGCTTCTTGGCCGTGCTCAGCACCAGCGTAGACGCGCAGGTTTGTCATCACTTTGCGAGACAGTTTGTTGCCTGGCAGCATACGCTGAACCGCTTTGGTCACAACGCGCTCAGGGTGATCACCCTCAAGGATTTGACCGATGGTGCGTTCTTTGATCCCACCCGGGTGGCCAGTGTGCCAATAGAATTTTTTGTCAGTGCGCTTTTTGCCAGTCAGCTGAATTTTGTCAGCATTGATCACGATGACATTGTCACCCATGTCCATGTGTGGCGTGAAAGACGCTTTATGTTTGCCGCGCAAACGCATAGCAACGATCGAAGCAAGACGGCCAAGAACAACGCCTTCAGCGTCGATCAGGATCCATTTCTTGTCGATGTCTGCCGGAGTAGCAGAGAAGGTTTTCATAGGAGTAACCCCAAGTTTGATGGTTCAATGAACAGCAGTATGCCATTCGTAATTCGATGTAGGGGTTTTATATGTTCTACGTGCACAGTCAAGCGCACAAATATCTATTTATACCTTTAAAATCAAAGCGTTGCAAATAAGGTATTTATATACCCCCACTTTTAGGCTGAATTTCAGCTTATTTCATGAGGTGCTGTGCTGGCGGAATGGAATAGGTCAATGAAGCACGGGCAACAGGGCGTAGATCGCCCTCTGAATGCATCAACACATCACCAACCACCAAAGCACGTCCCATTTTTAATATACGCGCGGTTCCAATCAGATCCGTATTCGCTGCGGGTTTGCGCATAAAATCAATCGAACAATTGGTCGTCACCGCAAGGGCAACTTTGCCAAGGCGCGCAAGGATAGCCGCATACATCACACAATCCGCCAAGGCGAACATTGAGGGGCCCGACACAGTCCCGCCCGGGCGCAAGTGACGATCTGCAATCAACAAACGCATCGTGGTTTCATCGCCATTAATGGTTTCGACCCGAAAATCTTGTGCGACCTGCGGAAAGATCTCTCCCATATAGATTTCAAGCTCGGGAATGGTCATTTGAAACATCATGGTTTGCCTCTGTCTGTTTGTTGTCATAGCTTGGCGCAAACACCCAAGGGGAACAAGATGAGCGATTTGATTTTACGTAACGATACGGGCAATGGTGTAACGCGTTTGGCGCTGAATTCCGATCGCAATTTAAATGCGTTATCAGATGCCATGATGGCAGAACTTGCGCGTCACCTTGATGAAATTGCTGTGGATTCTTCTGTTAAAGTGGTGATCCTCTCAGGCGAAGGTCGCGTTTTTTGCGCGGGCCATGACCTGAAAGAGATGACGGCGAAGCGCACCGATGCAGATGGTGGGCGAGCTGCTTTTCTGGATCTTTTTCAACGGTGTAGCGCGGTCATGCAACGTCTTCCCGCCCTGCCCCAACCGGTGATCGCACAGGTCCATAATATCGCCACAGCGGCAGGCTGTCAGTTGCTTGCCAGCTGCGATATGGCCATTGCGGCAGAGGGTACAAGGTTTGGCGTCAACGGCGTCAATATCGGTTTGTTTTGTTCAACGCCTATGGTGGCCCTATCGCGCAATATTGGCCGCAAGAAAGCGTTTGAATTACTGACAACCGGTGGTTTTCTCGATGTTCGAGAAGCCCAAAATATGGGCCTGATCAACCGCATAGCAGAGCCTGATAGTCTTTATGCTGAAACCCAAGCCTTGGCAGAACTTGTGGCCTCAAAGCAGGCTTCAGCGGTAAAAATTGGCAAGCAGGCCTTCTACAAACAACTCGAGATGTCCGTCGCAGATGCCTATGATTACACAGGGACAGTCATAACCGAAAACATGCTGCTGCAAGAAACGGAAGCCGCGATTGATGGGTTCATGAACCGTAAATCTTAACCTTCACAATCTATGCACAAACCATGCACATCTTATGCATAAACTATGCATACGTTATTTTGGTTCTGTAAATATCCCCGGGAGGGGCCGGGGGGCAGGCAGCCCCCCGGCGCGACCAAGCTTACAGCTTGTAAATGCCGCTGAACTTCGCTTCTAAATAATTCATCAGTGTCGCGTCTGTCGGCTCAAACCCACAGGCGGCAATGATGGTGTCGCGTGGCTCGCGAAGCCCACCGTATTGTTGCAGGTTTTCACGCAGCCAAGTGGTCGCGGGGCTGGTATCGCCTTTTTCAAGACTAGCATCCAGATTGGGGAGTTCCGCACGCATGGCCTGGTTCAGGTTGCCTGCATAGACGTTGCCAAGACTATAGGTTGGGAAATAGCCAAACAAACCAACAGACCAATGCACATCCTGCATGCAGCCATTTGACGGCTTATCAACCGCAAAGCCAAAGTCCGCTTTAAAACGTTCATTCCAAGCGCCGGGCAGATCAGCTACGGCCAAGTCACCAGAAATCAGCGCCTGTTCAATATCAAACCGCAACAATACATGCAGGTTATATTGCAGCTCATCGGCTTCTGTACGGATAAACCCGTCACTTACGCAGTTCACGGTGCCATAGAAATCTTCTGCGTTATCAACACCAAAATCGCCGAACAGATCGCGCATTTCACCATACATCCAGCCTGTGAACGCTCGTGAACGCCCGATCTGGTTCTCATAGATCCGGCTTTGGCTTTCATGCACACCCATGGAAATCCCACGCCCAAGCGGGGTCAATAAATGCGCGTCGTCAATGCCCATTTCATAACAGGCATGGCCGACTTCATGAATGGTGGAATAGATGCAGTTAAACGGATCATCTTCCACGGTACGCGTGGTGATGCGTGCCTCCTGCCCCGATCCAAGCGAGAATGGGTGAACCGCTTTATCCAGACGCCCATGATTGAAATCATAGCCAAACTTTTCCGCCAACACATGGGCGAATTTCATCTGATCTTCCGATGAAAACTTGCCATTCAACGGTTTCGGCTTGTGGTCTGATGCCTTCACCTTCTCTAAAAGCGACACCAAACGTGGGCGCATGGCGGCGAACATCGCGCCAAGGCTGGCGGCTGATGCACCCGGCTCATAGTCTTGCACGAGCGCGTCATAGGCGTTGCCCATGCCATCTTCACCTTGGGCCATGGCCTCGCCTTCTTGACGGCGCAGGTTGATAATTTTTTCAAGGCTTGGCGCAAACGCGGCAAAATCTTCATCACCGCGCGCTTCGGCCCAGATCCCCTGCCCCAAACTGGTTTCACGCGCCAGCGCTTCGGCCAGATCTGCGGGAACTTTCGTATTGCGGCTAAAACTTTGGCGCATGATGCGCAGGTTTGCGGCCTCGACCTCTGTCAAGTTTTCAAGCGTCGCCGCCTCGATCCAGTCACCCATTTTAGGATCGGTACGACGGGCATGCAAAATGGCCTCCATCGCTTCCATTTCCTCAGACCGTTGTTCCATCGCGCCCCTTGGCATCATGGTTTCCTGGTCCCAACCGAGACGTTCCGCGGTCTGGTTCAGGGCTTCAGTACGGCGCTGAAACGCCATGAGGTCACTATAATTGCTCATCTATATGTCCTTAAGGATCAGTCGCGAACCGACTGTGTTTTTGGATAAAGTGCACTGTGGCGGGCGCGCAGGATCAAAACCCACAGCAAAATCGCTCCCAGTTGATGTAAGATCGCCCAGTGCAGTGGCGCGGCGTTCATCACCGTCACAATGCCAAGGATCGCTTGCAGCACCATCATGCCCAGAACGACGCTAAAAGCGCCTTTGGTAAAACCGTTGCCGGAGGCACGTGATTTGCGCCAAGTGACGAAAGCAAAGATCAGCAGCAGATACCCAGCGAGGCGATGAATGAACTGCGTTAGTGCGGCGTTCTCAAAGAAATTCGTCCAAAGCGGAGTCAGCATGAACATATCGTCCGGCACCACCTGCCCGGTCATAAGCGGCCAGTCGATATAACCACGACCTGCATCGATCCCAGCCACAAGCGCACCCAGAAGGATCTGCAAGAAAGCAAAATGCATCAGACCCGTGCCCATGGAAAACAGTTTTTTCTCTTTGCCACGACGGGCTTGCATCAAAACCGCCTCTGATCGCGAGAGCGACAGCATATGCCACGCGATAAGGCCAAGAATGATGAAGGCAAGACCCAGGTGGATCGCAAGCCGATAAGACGCGACATCCACCATCCGGCCTGAAAGGCCAGAGCTGACCATCCACCAGCCGATTGCGCCCTGCAAACCACCAAGCGCACCAAGAACAACAAGGCGTTGTGTCCAACCGGTGGGGATTTGACGGCGCAGCAGGAACCAGACAAAACCAATCGCCCAGACCAGACCAACGAAGCGGCCAAGGAAGCGATGCGCCCATTCCCACCAATAGATGGATTTGAAACCCTCAAGATCCATGGCGTGATTTTGCAGCTGAAATTCGGGGATTTGTTGATATTTCGTGAATTCGGCCAACCAAGCGGCGTCATTCATGGGTGGCAAGGCACCTGTAACCAAATTCCATTCCGTGATGGACAACCCGCTGTCGGTCAAACGCGTCAAGCCGCCCACCAAGATCATCAACGCGACCAGCACAAAAAGCATACCAAGCCAGATACGGACCCCACCGCGCGCACCTTTGGATTTTGCGTCAATCATGCCTGTCTTGGCTTGGGTCGCAGGGGTTTGCCCCTCTGTGACCTCCTCAAAGATGCTGCGTTTCTGGCTCATGCTTAGCTCCCTTAACTCAGGGAGAACCTATGCCTGTGCGTTGCAGGCTGCAAGATGGGAAAAGAGGTGATCGGGTGATCAGTCGTCGCGTTCTTTCCAGCGCACCATTTGGCGCAACACACCGTGCAGGGTTTGCACATCAGCGCGGGTCATCGGCATGCGCGACCAAAGATTGCGCAGATGCAACTTCATGCCCTCGGCTTTTTGTTCCGGAAAGAAGAAGCCTGCAACCTCAAGACGTTGTTCATAATGTTCCGCCAATTTGGCGATCTCAATCTGTGGGGCGAATTCGGTTTTCGCCATTTCCATAGTTTCTGCGGGCATGTCATGGGCCTCTTGGCCCCATTCATAGGCCGTCAGCAACACACATTGCGCAAGATTGAGGGATGCAAATTCAGGGTTCACGGGCACGGAAATAATCGCATTGGCCCGCGCGACATCTTCATTCTCAAGGCCCGCACGTTCTGGACCAAACATCACGCCAACCTTCTTACCCTCAGCAATCAAAGCACGAGCATGGGCCATGGCACGTTCCGGTGTCATGATGGGTTTTGTCAGGCCACGATGGCGCGCAGTGGTAGCGAACACATAATCGCAATCCGCAAGGGCCGCATCCGTGCTGTCAAACAAACGCGCCTCTTCCAACAGTCGCCCGGCACCTGAGGCCATGGCAACCGCTTTGGTGTTGGGCCAGCCATCACGCGGACTGGTGATGCGCATCCGGTCAAGGCCAAAATTCCACATAGCACGCGCCGCGCCGCCGATATTTTCACCCATTTGCGGGCGGATCAGGATGAAACTGGGTTGATCTGGCGATGAATGCTTGGTCATTAAGGTGTCCGCGATCTGCTGTGTTTGGGGTGCCTTCCCCTACGCTTTCCGTCGCGCGCGCGCAAGAAGAACCACATCAACCGTCATCTGGCCCTTTGCCTGCACGGATTTTCCCGCTATAGGGGCAGAAACACCGCCCAAGGAGCCCAAAATGGCCGATACAATTGCCGATACCGCCCCGGAGCAGCCGCAGATTTATCTGATCACCCCACCAGAATTTGAACTGTCCGAATTCCCAACCCGTTTGGGCCAGATTTTGGATAGCCATGACGTGGCCTGCGTGCGCATGTCGATGGCCACCAGTGATGAAAGCCGCTTGTCACGTGCGGGTGACCTTCTGCGTGAAACCTGTCATGCGCGTGAAGTTGCGATTGTCATGGAAAGCCATGTTTTATTGGCGGAAAAGCTGGGCTTTGATGGCGTTCACCTATCTGACAACAACAAAGGTTTGCGTAAATTACGCGAGACCTATGGCCCTGACTTCATTCTGGGCGCCCATTGCGGCACCTCACGTCATGATGGTCTTGGCGCGGGCGAAGCTGGCGCAGATTACATCAGCTTTGGTCCCGTTGGCGAGACTCTGACGGGGGACGGCAGTCGCGCAGAGGCCGAGCTATTCAAATGGTGGTCTGAAGTTGTTGAAGTGCCTGTTGTTTCCGAAGGTGTTTTAGATGAAGATCTAATCAGAAGTCTTTCACCTTACACAGATTTCTTCGGAATTGGCGATGAGATATGGCGTCAAGATGATGCCGCAGATGCGCTGCGCAAACTGATTGCGGCGATGTAGGTCTAAATCGCTCTGCAATATAGTATACAACAGGTCGCCCTCGTGGCGGCCTGTTTTCGTTTGAACTGTAAACTTGCATAAATAGTTTTGGTATACAGTTGCATACCATCTTCCCTTTTCCTTGGTCTTAGGTTAGAAGGCACCAAATCCGATTCCAACTCAAAGAGGCCGCTCATGACCAAAATTAAGGTAGAGAATCCCGTCGTAGAACTAGACGGCGACGAAATGACTCGCATCATCTGGCAGTTCATCAAAGATAAATTGATCCTGCCATATCTTGATCTTGATCTAAAATATTATGACCTTGGCATTGAGGCGCGCGACGAAACCGACGACCAAATCACTATTGATGCGGCTGAAGCGATCAAAAAATATGGCGTTGGCGTAAAATGTGCGACCATCACACCGGATGAAGCCCGCGTTGAAGAATTCGGCCTGAAGAAAATGTGGCGTTCGCCCAATGGTACGATCCGCAACATCCTTGGTGGTGTTGTATTCCGTCAGCCAATCATTTGTTCCAATGTGCCACGTCTGGTTCCCGGTTGGACGAAGCCGATCGTTATTGGCCGTCACGCCTTTGGTGACCAATATAAAGCGACTGACTTCCTTTTCCCTGGCAAGGGTAAACTAACGATGAAATTCGTTGGTGAAAATGGCGATGTTATTGAAAAAGAAATCTATGACGCCCCTGCTGCTGGTGTTGCGATGGGCATGTATAACCTTGACCAATCCATCATTGATTTTGCACGCGCGTCTATGAACTATGGCCTGAAACTTGGCTGGCCTGTGTATCTCTCCACTAAAAACACCATCCTGAAAGCCTATGATGGCCGCTTCATGGATCTGTTCCAAAAGGTGTTTGACGAAGAGTTCGCTGACAAATTCAAAAAAGCTGGCATCACATATGAGCACCGTCTGATTGATGACATGGTTGCTTGCGCCATGAAATGGAACGGTGGTTTTGTTTGGGCTTGTAAGAACTATGACGGTGACGTTCAGTCTGACACCGTGGCGCAGGGCTTTGGCTCACTCGGCCTGATGACATCACAGCTGATGACCCCAGATGGAAAAATCGTTGAGGCCGAAGCGGCGCACGGTACAGTGACCCGTCACTACCGTCAGCACCAGGCTGGTAAAGAGACCTCCACCAACTCCATCGCGTCTATCTTTGCATGGACTGGCGGCCTGAAGCACCGTGCGAAACTCGACAGCAACACACAGCTGATGAATTTTGCTGAAACGTTGGAAAAAGTCATTGTTGATACCGTGGAAAGCGGCGACATGACCAAAGATCTGGCACTGCTGGTTGGTCCAGATCAGAAATGGCTGACCACAATGGGCTTCCTTGAGAAAGTAAACGAAAACCTGAGCAAAGCGCTCGAAGGTTAAGTTTTTCAGCCTATAAAAATTGAAAAGCGGTGCGTCCTTACGTGCCGCTTTTTTTATTGTCTGGATGTTGCCTCTCCCATCAATAGGGCTGCGGCAGTGCGACCTGTTTTCTTTACCGTACTAACAGCATAACACGGGGGGATAACTCAGTGAGACCGCAGGAAAACAATGGCACAACATATCCGATCTAAGCCCCCAGAAGGGCAAAAAGAGCCGCACCGCGTTGGTGGGCATCGCTGGTATGAAGATGCTATCGCCATAGGTTTGGGCACTTTGATGTGTAGTTTTTCGGTGGCTTTGCTGACACATCTTGGCCTGATCACCGGGCAGACGGCCGGGCTTGGGGTTTTGCTGTCATATGTGACGGCCTGGGAATTTGGCGTGATCTTCTTTGTGCTCAACATCCCGTTTTACCTGCTGGCCTACTTTCGGCTGGGGTTGGTGTTTACGCTAAAAACATTCCTTGCAGTTGCTGTTGTATCTGTGTTGATGCAAATAATGCCGCAGATGGTTCAATTCAGCGCGCTAAATCCTTGGTTCGGGGCAATTTTATCAGGTTCCCTAGCGGGCGCTGGCTTGTTGATCCTGTTTCGCCACGGCGCGAGCCTTGGGGGGATCGGCGTGTTAGGATTGTATATTCAGGAACGTACAGGTTTTCGCGCGGGCTGGTTCCAGTTGGGCGTTGATGGCGTAATTTTCGCCGTCGCCCTGATGGTTCTTGACCTGCCGCTGGTCGCGTTTTCCCTACTGGGGGCGATTATCACTAATATGGCAATTGGCATGAACCACCGTAAAGATCGCTATATCGCGCGTTAATGTCTCAAACGTTAAAGTCGTGAAACTCCACGGCCTCAGCGGTGAAGACAGCGGCCTGCCCTGCGGGTAGTTCGATCCAGCCGCTTTGATCTTCTTCAAGCGGTTCTGAAACAACCATCCAGCCCTCGGATTTTTCGCAACGGCGATAATAAACCGTTGGTGCGATACGATCAGAGCTGGCCCGCGCAGCGAACAAGCGTTCACCGTCGGACATCGCAACGGACAAGCGCAAATGCGGGCTCGTACCCTTGGTGATTGAAAGCTCTGACAGGTCGGCTGCGGCACGGGCCAATGCACCAAGCGGGTCGGCATCAAGACCGTAATGTAGCGCGCGCAGAAAGAGGACCTCGCTGTCAGTCGCACCTTTGCGTTGATTGTAAAGTTCGTCCGGGATCAGCATATCAGCACTGCGACGAAAGTTTTCAAAGCCACCAATCTGACCATTATGCATGAAGCTCCAATTGCTCGACGCAAAGGGATGGCAGTTGTTACGACTGATCGCAGACCCGGTTGTGGCGCGCACATGGGCAAGAAACAGGCCAGATCGAATTTGGCGCGCAATGGTTGTTAGGTTCGGATCGGACCAAGCAGGCAACACATCGCGATACAGGCCCGGTTCCGGATGATGTGCATACCATGCAACGCCAAAACCATCAGCGTTGATCGCAGTTTTGGCCTCTTCCGCGGCACGGCTTTGCACCAAAAGGGAATGGCTAGGATCCGCAATCACCTGTTCCAAGAAAATCGGTTGGCCAATAAAGGCGGCCCATCTGCACATAATCTGGCTTTCTTTCAAATACGCTACATCCGCGTGCGTATAGGCATAAACTCAAATGAAAAACAGGCGCACATTCACAGGCACCTGTTTTTCATCAATCGAGTAGGGAATATCGCTTACTAGTTACCACGATTGTGGGTTTTTGCGTACATTTCTGCAATCATCTTGCTGGCCGTTTTTTCAAACAAGCAAGGGATTATGGCATGCACTAGGGCAGCTGAGGCCGCCGCGAATAACTTGAATGAGAACTTGCCGGCAAAAGCGGCATGTTCAATATAGCTTTCTTCAACGGAACGTGGGTGGTCGAGAAATACTTTATCAATCATTGGAGCTGTCCTGTTTTACCAAAATGGGCGTTTCGCGTTTGGATAAACATAAGGCACAATGTCTGAGAAGTGTTCCCATTCCTCGACGGAATTCACTTGATTTGGTGAAATATTCCCCCTAAATAGCACATCATGGTGACATTTGATGAAATAGATCGCAAAATTCTGAGACTTCTGCAAAGAGATGCGTCTTTAAGCTTGGAAGCTTTGGGAGAGTCTGCTGGCCTGTCGCGTAACGGTTGTTGGCGACGGGTGAAGGCCTTGGAAGATGCTGGCGTGATCAGGGGGCGTGTCACCCTTTTGGACCCGGAGAAGATAGGATTGTCCTTGACCGTCTTCATCCAGATCCGCACGAAATCCCATGATGCGGATTGGCTGAAACATTTTGCCCGTGCGACCCGCGAAATGCCTGAAATACTGGGTGCATACCGTATGACTGGTGATCTGGATTACCTAATCCGCGCACGTGTGCGGGATGTGAAGGATTATGATGCACTTTACCAACGGCTCATTTCACGGGTGGACATGTCTGATGTTTCGGCGTCATTTGTCATGGAGGAATTGAAAGAAACCACCGAGTTGCCGCTGTAAGCGCCCCGTCCCGAAAGCTGTAAGACCCCATGCCAAAACAATATTTCTTCCTGATGATTGCAGTGGTTTTCGAAACCATTGGTACATCAGCACTGGAAGCCAGCCAACAGATGAGCAAGATCATTCCGGCAATTATCGTGATCATCGCCTATGCCATTTCGTTCTATTTCATGTCTTTAACACTGAAGTATATGCCGGTTGGCATCGTTTATGCCCTGTGGTCAGGCCTTGGTATTGTGTTGATCGCAATAGCAGGTTGGTTGATTTTTGGCCAAAAGCTGGATTTCGCTGCTATTCTGGGATTGGGTATGATCCTAGGGGGCGTTATGGTGATCAATCTCTTCTCAAACAGTGCCACACATTGATCGTCGCTAACGGTTTTTTACATTTAAGGCTGGCTTTTTGAGCCTATGCACGATAGGGCGCCCGTAACGCATTACATGGCAGGACGGACCGACCGATGGATCTTCGAAATATCGCAATCATCGCACACGTTGACCACGGGAAAACAACCCTGGTGGACGAGCTTCTAAAACAATCCGGTGTTTTCCGGGACAACCAAGCCGTTGCAGAACGCGCAATGGACAGCAACGATCTGGAGCGCGAACGCGGTATCACGATTTTTGCGAAGCCCACATCTGTGGTTTGGAACGACACCCGTATCAACATCGTTGACACCCCAGGTCACGCCGACTTTGGTGGCGAAGTTGAACGGATTCTATCCATGGTTGATGGTGTTATCCTACTGGTCGATGCCGCTGAAGGCCCCATGCCACAAACCAAATTCGTGACCTCCAAAGCGCTTGCGCTTGGCCTGCGTCCGATTGTTGTGGTGAACAAAGTGGACAAGCCAGACGGCGAGCCTGATCGCGCACTGGACGAATGTTTTGACCTATTCGCAAGCCTTGACGCAACAGACGAGCAACTCGATTTCCCAACCATGTACGCTTCTGGCCGCAATGGCTGGGCCGATATGGAACTGGACGGTCCACGCAAAGATCTGTCTGCAATGTTTGACCTCGTGCTTGAGCACGTACCAGCCCCCGCGCAAATCGCACGCAAGGACGAGCCTTTCCAAATGCTTGCAACCACATTGGGTTCTGACCCATTCTTGGGTCGCATGCTGACAGGCCGCGTTGAAGCAGGCACATTGAAAGCTGGCGAAACAATCAAAGCGCTGTCACGCGACGGTGATTTGATCGAAAGCTTCCGCGCAACTAAAATCATGGCGTTCCGTGGCCTTGCACAACAGGAAATCGAAGTGGCCGAAGCTGGCGACATCGTTTCAGTTGCTGGCATGACCAAATCGACTGTGGCTGACTCGCTGTTGGCCCCATCCGTTAACACGCCCCTGCCCGCACAACCTATCGATCCGCCCACCATCACCGTGACCTTCGGCATCAACGACAGCCCGCTGGCTGGCCGCGACGGCAAAAAAGTTCAGTCCCGCGTTATCCGTGATCGTCTGATGAAAGAAGCTGAAGGCAACGTTGCGATTAAGATTTCCGACACTCCTGGTGGTGAAGCTTTTGAAGTTGCCGGTCGTGGCGAACTTCAAATGGGTGTTTTGATCGAAAACATGCGTCGCGAAGGCTTTGAGCTTTCAATCTCACGTCCGCAGGTTCTGTTCCGTGACATCGACGGCAAACGTCACGAGCCTATTGAGGAAGTCACCATCGATGTGGATGACGAATATTCCGGCGCCGTGATTGAGAAGATCACTGGTGTTCGCAAAGGTGAGTTGACCGAAATGCGCCCCGCCGGCGCAGGCAAAACCCGCATCATCGCCCATGTACCTTCACGTGGTCTGATCGGTTATCACGGCGAATTCCTGACCGATACACGCGGTACTGGTGTTTTGAACCGTGTGTTCCATGACTGGGCGCCGCACAAAGGTTCAATCCCTGGCCGTCGGGCTGGTGTTCTGATTTCCATGGACAACGGCACCGCTGTTTCTTACGCGCTTTGGAACTTGGAAGATCGCGGCAAAATGTTGATTGGTGCACAGACTGAAGTATATCAAGGCATGATCATCGGCCAGCATTCTCGTGAAAACGATCTGGAAGTGAACCCGCTGAAAGGTAAAAAACTGACCAACGTTCGTGCCTCTGGTACCGACGAAGCAGTTCGTCTAACAACACCGATCACCCTGTCTTTGGAAGAAGCGATTGCTTACATCGACAATGACGAACTGGTGGAAGTGACGCCAAACAACATTCGTCTGCGCAAACGCTTCCTTGACCCACATGAGCGTAAGCGTAACGCAAGAGCGCTGGCCTAAGCGCCAGTCGAACCTTTCGGGTTTGAGTATTTAATGCAAGATGAAAGGCGGTCTGTTTATTCAGGCCGCCTTTTCGATCAATACGAGGGAAGCAGCGATATAGACGTATTCCACGTGTACTCTTCGCACACGCATCGATCTATAAGTTCAAGATAAACACCATCAAATTTGACAAGCGTATCTGTACGTTTATCAAGGCTTGGGCGATGATCGCCAAAGGGACTGTTTTTTGGTCCCGTCAGATGTAATTCATTGTGGTTTTGCGTTGACGCCACAAACCAATCAAATCAAGTCGCCCCGCGCGCAGGTGATTTGCATCAACGCGCGCGGGGTAAAAGCTTATTCGCTGGTTTCAACAACCAATAATTCGCGTTCAGACGCGCCGCGCGCGTGCCCTAAAGCTTCCTGATATTCAGGGCTGTGATAGCAGGCGACGGCCGTATCAACATCGGGGAATTTTGCGACCACATTGCGCGGACGTTCCTTACCTTCAAGCTGCACAAAGCGACCGCCACGGGCGATGAATTCGCCGCCGTGTTTTGCGATCGCAGGCCCGGCCAGTTTAGCGTATTTTCCGTAAGCTTCTTCATCCGTCACAGTGACATGTGCGATCCAGAGAGCACCCATAATTTATCCTCCGATAATAGCTTTGGCAGCTGCGATCGCCGCATCTGCATTTTCAACAGTTTTACCGCCACCCTGCGCCATATCCGGGCGGCCACCGCCACCTTTACCACCCAATTCGGGCACAGCAGCACGTATCAGATCTACAGCAGAAAGGTCGGATTTCAAATCATCGGTAACGCCAGCCGCAACGGCAGCTTTGCCACCTGCATCAACGATCAAAAGAACAGCACCAGACCCAAGACGGGTTTTATGCTCATCAATCAACGCAGGCAAATCGCGTGGGGAAACACCATTAACAAGTTGCGCGAAGAATTTGATTCCATTCACTTCTTCCGCATCAGGGCCAGCGCTACCATTGCCTGCCATCGCCAATTGCTTGCGCAGATCAGCAACTTCATTTTGCAGTGATTTACGCTCAGTCATCAAGGTTTTCACACGATCAGAAACATCCTCAGAGCGTGATTTCAAATGCCCGGCAAGATCTTTCACACGTTCATCCTGTGCAGATAAATAGTCAAAGGCAGCCTGCCCCGTTAGCGCTTCGATACGACGAACGCCCGATGAACTTGCACTATCGCCAAGACAGACAAACATGCCAATATCACCGGTTTGGCGCACATGCGTACCGCCACAAAGCTCAAGCGAATAAGTATCGCCGTCATTGCCTTTGCCGGAACCATCCAACGTCCCCATGGAAACCACACGTACTTCGTCACCGTATTTCTCACCAAACAACGCCTGGGCCCCAAGGCCGCGGGCATCATCTGGGGTCATGATACGGGTTTCAACTGAAGAGTTCTGACGAATGAAAGTGTTAACTTCCTGTTCAACAGTCTTAATCTCAGTATCTGACATCGCCGCATTATGCGAAAAATCGAACCGCAAACGGTCATCCGCATTCAGGGATCCACGTTGTGCGACGTGATCGCCAAGGTGACGACGCAGCGCTTCGTGCAGCAAGTGCGTGGCAGAGTGATTTGCGCGAATTTGCGTGCGGCGGCTATGATCAACGGTCAGTTCAGCACCCTGCCCGGCTTTAATTTCACCTTCAGTTACAGTTGCGACATGGATAAAAATGCCGGCGGTTTTACGTGTATCGGTGATTTGAGCAGAACCAGTTTCGGTTTTCAGAACCCCACTGTCGCCGACCTGACCACCACTTTCTGCATAGAAGGGTGTCTGATTCAAAACGATCTGAATTTCAGTGTCCTTGGCCGCTGCATCCTGTGTTTTACCACCTGATACCAACGCCAAAACCTGACCTTCAGCAATCTCAGTGTCGTAGCCAAGGAATTCGCTAACACCGTTCTTATCAGCGAGGTCAAACCAGATGGTTGCATCCGCTGCATCACCTGAACCAGACCAAGCCGCGCGCGCCTTGGCTTTCTGTTTTTCCATCGCGGAATTAAAACCGTCAACATCTGCGCCGCGGCCCTGTTCGCGCAATGCATCCTGCGTCAGATCAAGCGGGAAACCGAAAGTATCATACAGTTTAAATGCCGCATCACCCGGCAGATCTGCGCCCTCAGGCAGCTTCGCAACTTCCGCGTCGAGCAGATTCAAACCACGATCAAGTGTTTGACGGAAACGGGTTTCTTCATTCAGAAGCGTTTCTTCGATCATCGTCTGACCATGAGAAAGCTCAGGGAATGCTTGCCCCATTTGTGCAACCAATTCTGGCACCAAACGGTGCATCACAGGATCCTTCGCCCCCAGAATATGTGCATGACGCATGGCGCGGCGCATAATACGGCGCAGCACATAACCGCGGCCCTCGTTTGAAGGCAGCACACCATCAGCAATCAGGAACGATGTGGAACGAAGATGGTCGGCAATGACACGGTGGTGAACATTTTTGTCACCGTAAGGATCAACACTTGTCGCATGAGCAGAAGCTTCGATCAGCGCCTTGAACAGATCTGTGTCATAGTTGTCATGGCTGCCTTGCATCAGCGCGCCAATACGTTCCAACCCCATGCCAGTGTCGATAGATGGTTTTGGTAGATTTTCGCGCCGACCATCCTCGAACTGTTCATATTGCATGAACACAAGGTTCCAGATCTCGATAAAGCGATCACCATCTTCTTCCGGAGAACCGGGAGGACCCCCCCAAATGTGTTCGCCATGATCATAGAAAATTTCGGTACACGGTCCACAGGGCCCGGTTGCACCCATTGACCAGAAATTGTCAGAGGTCGCGATGCGGATAATACGATCGTCAGGCAAGCCCGCGTATTTTTTCCAGATATTTACCGCTTCATCATCATCATGATAAACTGTTACCAGAAGTTTATCCTTATTAATGCCAAACTCTTTGGTGATCATATCCCAAGCGAAAGCTATGGCGTCTTCTTTAAAGTAATCACCAAAACTGAAGTTACCCAGCATTTCAAAAAACGTATGGTGGCGCGCAGTATAACCTACATTGTCCAGATCATTGTGTTTGCCGCCCGCGCGCACACATTTTTGACTGGTGGTTGCCCGCAGATAGTCACGGGTTTCAACGCCTGTAAACAAGTTCTTAAATTGCACCATGCCGGCATTTGTGAACATCAAAGTCGGGTCATTGCGCGGCACAAGTGGCGAGCTCTCAACAACTTCGTGACCATTTTTCTCAAAGAAGTTCAGAAACGTTGATCGTATATCGTTCAATCCGGGCATAATCAGCAGTCTTTCGCGTTTGGTAACGGGCTTTTACGACATTTATCCCTCGCCGTGGCGCCTGTCCACCAACGATAGGTCCGGGCGGCCCGCTTTTACGCATTTGTCGCAAAGAAAAACCCCGGAAGCGTTCTACCTCCGGGGTTTTCGTAATCCATTCTGGATTTCTGATATCTTCGCCTGATCGGCGTTTCTCAGGCCTTAACCATCAAGAACTGCATCGTCCTCGCTAGGGGGCATTTCAAATTCAAGCCCATGTGCAGCGCGGATTTTATCTTCTATTTCCAATGCTGAGCGAGAATGTTCGCGAAGGTAATTCTTTGCGTTTTCACGACCTTGCCCAATGCGTTCGTCACCATATGAAAACCAAGATCCGGATTTATCAACGACGCCAGCTTTTACACCCAGGTCCAGCAATTCGCCCATTTTGGAGATGCCTTCACCATACATGATGTCAAATTCGACCTGCTTGAACGGCGGTGCGACTTTGTTTTTCACAACTTTCACACGGGTTTGGTTGCCAACAATTTCATCACGATCCTTAATCGCGCCAATGCGGCGGATATCCAGACGGACCGAGCTGTAAAACTTCAATGCATTACCTCCTGTTGTGGTCTCAGGAGAGCCAAACATAACGCCAATTTTCATCCGAATCTGGTTGATGAACACAACCATACATTTGGAACGAGAAATGGAACCCGTCAGTTTGCGCATAGCTTGGCTCATCAAACGGGCATGCACACCAACAGAACTGTCGCCCATGTCGCCTTCAAGTTCAGACTTTGGTGTCAGGGCCGCCACAGAATCTACAACCACCATGCTGACAGCACCTGAGCGCACCAAAGTATCAACGATTTCAAGAGCCTGCTCACCTGTATCAGGTTGAGAAATCAGAAGCTCATCAATGTTGACGCCCAGCTTTCTTGCATACTGCGGATCAAGTGCGTGTTCCGCATCAACAAAGGCACAAATCCCGCCCTTTTTTTGTTCCTCAGCAACACAATGCAGCGTTAGCGTTGTTTTACCGGAGCTTTCTGGACCATAAATTTCAATGACGCGCCCTTTCGGAAGGCCACCGATACCCAAAGCGATATCAAGACCTAGAGATCCAGTTGAGGTCGCTTCAATTTCTTGGATTGCCTTATCATCGCCCAGCTTCATAATCGAACCTTTACCAAACTGGCGCTCGATTTGTGCAAGCGCAGAATCAAGCGCTTTTTGACGGTCGGTGCTTTTTTTGTCTTTCATGTTCAATAGATCTGCCGTTGCCATAAGTTAACGTCCTTATCCCACACCGGGATACGCCCGGCAATTCTTCATTTGTTCTCTTCTTGTTCTCACTTATGAGGCCAAAAGGAGAACATTTCAAATAAAATTTTCATTTATACTTTTGTCTAAAATACTTAACAGCTAGTTTATTGGACAAATAATTTGATTGCAGATCTGCAAGCATTTGAAAAGGAAGTGTAAATGTTGGTATTTTGGCCGCAACGTCTGATCTATCTTGCCGTACCAAAGACAGGCAGCTCTGCAATAGAATCAGTTTTGCAACCATATGCAGATATCCATTTTAAGAATCCTCCGAGGCTGAAACACGCCAAGGCTGGAACAATGCGAAACTTCCGCAAATTGTTTTCACCGCTTGATCCTGCAGAGTTCGAACAAGTTGCAGTAATGCGTGATCCACTGGATTGGCTGGGAAGTTGGTATCGTTACAGATCACGAAAAGCGCTGGAAGGGGATGAAAACAGCACCGCCGATGTGAGCTTTGAAGATTTCATCGACGCCGTTATTAGCGAAAATCCCCCGCCTTTTGCTCATGTTGGGTCACAATTCCGATTTCTATGCGCCGACGGGGAAACTCCCATTGCTGACCGGATTTACCCCTATACGCGAATTAATGAACTATTTACCTACTTGGAAAAGCGTCTAGGAATTTCACTGGATGTTCCGAAGCAAAACCAGTCGTCAAATGCCTCCCTTTCTCTGGAACCCTCTTCCCTAAGTCGATTGATGAAAGCACGCGAGGCAGAGTTCGCTCTCTATGATCAGGTCGAAGCTGGGTTTCATTGCCAAGACTAGCCATCAATGTTGGCTGTGCTCAATGCAACTGGCGCTGAACTGTTTTTGTCAGGTCACTAAGCGAAAACGGCTTGGGCAAGAAAACTGAGTTTGGAATTTCGTCATCAGTTTCACCGAAGGCATCTACGGCATATCCGGATACAAAAACAACTTTCACCTCAGGGCGCTTTTTCAAAGCCTGACGAACCCAACTGGGGCCATCCATTCCAGGCATAACAACGTCAGTTACAAACAAATCGACATTCAGCGAACTGTCTTCCAGTGTTTCCAAAGCCTGCTCAGCGCAATCGGCTTCAAGAACAGTATAGCCACGCATGCGCAACGCGCGGGATGCAAACGCCCGGACCGGTGCCTCATCTTCGACCAACAGCACCACGCCCTCACCGTTTTGGAGCGGGGAAACATCACCCTCAGGCGGCTCTGGAATGGTGGGAGGGTGGGCATCAGTGATTATATCACGCGCAGCAAAAGTCGGGAAATACAATGTAAAGACGCTACCTTTATTAGGCTCCGAATCTACGAAAATATACCCGCCCGTTTGTTTGACGATCCCGTAAGCCATTGACAAACCCAGACCTGTTCCTTCTCCCGTGCGCTTTGTGGTGTAAAATGGTTCAAAAATTTTGGCAACTTTATCCGGAGCAATTCCATTGCCCTGATCCGTAACCCGGACCACAGCATAGTCCCCCTCGGGAACAACCGCCCTATCGCGATGAAGTGGTTCAGACAGCACTGAATTTCGTGTCTCAATTCGAATTTCACCACCATCTGGCATTGCATCTCTGGCATTCACAACGAGGTTCATCAATACTTGTTCCAGTTGTCGTTTATCTGCTCGTATCGATTTGAGTTGGGGGTCATGGGACAGCGTAAGTGTAACTTTTTCACCAACAAGCCGATTGAGAAGGTGAGTCAAATCAGCGACTGCACCGCGAAGGTCAAGAATTTCAGGTTGCAGGTTTTGTTTCCGAGAAAAAGCCAATAGTTGCCCCACAAGGCTGGCCGCACGGTTGGCATTTTCATTGATTTGAAGCAGATCTCCATAGTCCGAGTCGCCTTGGTCGTGACGCAACATTAGAAGATCGCAATGTCCAGTAATTGCAGTCAGGAGGTTGTTGAAATCATGGGCTACTCCGCCAGCAAGCTGCCCAATTGCCTGCATTTTTTGACTTTGCACGAACTGAGCCTCAAGTGTTTTCAACTCTGTCGCATCGGTTAGAACAGCTATCAAAACATGGCCAGAATTTTCAGCACGGCGGGTCAGCGTAATTTGAAGAAAGCGCTCCCGCTCTGGCAAACGTGCACGGATAATCTCGGACCGGCAAAGACCACGGCCATCGAGGGCCTCATCAAGCCAATCTCTTACCGAACGACCGAGCCCCTCAACCAGATCCGACACGGTAAAATCCCCCTCCTCTGGAATCGATAGCATTTTCCGTGCCAGCCGGTTCGCTGTTTCAATACGCCCTCCAGGAAGGATTTTGAGAAGCGGCACAGGCAGTTCTTCAAACATTCCGGGGTTTGACGTAACTGTGGGCGGCGTATCCACGGGTGGGTTTTCTTTGTGCGATAGTGGTTCAACAGAAAACTGTTCAGCGGTTCCCGGGATTAGATAGAGTTCTTGTCGTCCGCCCCCGCCGCTGACCTCTGCAATCAGCGCAGGCATTGCCCCATCTGGCGTTGTAACGGAATTCATCTGACCCGGACGCACCGGAAGTTCCGTAAAAATACGATCTAGGCTTTTCACGCGTCCACCGAGAACCCGACGCATGGCTTCATTCATAAATAAAACGGTGCCGGATTTTGAGGCCGTAAGCATAGGCAGACTCATCCCTTCCGCCCCACGGGAATTTGCAGCCCGTTCACCAAAATCATCGACACGCCAAAGATATACTTCAGGTTCAACCAAATGCACGGCAAGTCGGGTTTGCCCGCGTCGGGTCAACACATCTTCACGTGCAGAACCAACGGCCTGTGCCCGATTTTGCAAGCGAAATAGAACGGCCGCCGGGTTTGCAAAGGTGTCACGGAAAGCCCCAGCAAGCGTTTCCGGTCCGCTTTCGCCCAAACGATCCTGTGCAGCGATATTGCGCCAGATAATTCCACCATCTTTACCAGTTGCAAAACAAGGCGATGTATCAGCCCTCGCGACAAAGTTAAGCTGGCGTAAAAGTGAGGGAGACACAGTTCGGTTCCGGCAAAAAACAGGCCAAAGCACACTGAAGACCAGTAATGTCGTCCCCGAGCTGAGCGTCGCAAGGCGCAGAACACCACTGGTCACAATGAAGAACGTAGCAAGCAACACTGCAGCGAAAACTGCTGAAATCAAAGAAGGATTTACAGTCAGCCGACGAAACAGCGTGTCATTTAGGGCTGGGGTAACCGGGGCGACGACAGGTTGCGACACAGGGACTCTCTATAATACGATTCGCGTTACCCCAGTGTCGCGCCATAATCCTTAATTGCTGCTTAACTTGACACCAGAGAAACATCTTAAGGTTGAGTATCTCTCTGGCATCCTGATGCGTCAACCCCGTTGCATAAGTGCGACGAAGAAGCCGTCCCCACCTTGCAAAGGCGTAAAGCTATGTTGTTTTTCCAGCTTCCAGCTTGGGTTTTTGACGAGGAAAGCCTCAATTTGGTTCTGATTTTCAGCCTGTAAAAGCGAACAAGTTGCATAGGCCAGCACACCACCTGGGGCGACATGAGAGGCTGAAACCTCAAGTACTTCTGCTTGAATTTGAAGCAATTCGTCCAACCTGTCCTGTGTCAGCCGCCACTTTCCTTCAGGGTCGCGCCGCCAAGACCCAGACCCCGAACAAGGTGCATCTGCCAAGACCACATCAAATGCCTTTTGCCGAGACAGGTTTTCGGGAGCACAAATCTCAATCTTTGCACCGGCCCGCTCTGCACGTTCCGGTATATCGTTCATGCGCCCAAATGAAACATCATGGGCCGTCACACGTGCACCGCGCGCCGCCAAAGCCAAGGATTTTCCACCGCCACCCGCACAGTAATCAAGCACGCGACCATTCGCAGGCACAAGATCTGACACCGCCTGAGATGCCGCATCCTGAATTTCGGCCAACCCATCGTGATACGCATCGGACACTGCAAATCGGCGTGGATTTTCTGTCACCTCAAGGGCATTTGGTGACAGGGCATGAGGTCGGGCAGAAATTTTCTCTTCGGCAAGGGCGGCGATCACTTCATCCACCGTCGCTTTGGCCGAGTTCACCCGCAAAAACAGAGGCGCACGTTGGCGCATGGCCTGCTCAACAGCTAGGAAATCCTCGCCCAAAGATGCCTGCATCTGCGCAATAACCCAGTCAGGAAAGTTACAATCAGAGGTGTCCACGGGTTGCGTGCGTTCAGCCTCTTCCAACCGAGACGGACCGTAACCTTCACCGGTAAAATACTGATCAGGATCCTCATTTCGTGCGCGTAAACGCCCCAGCATTAGGGCACGCCCGGTCATATCCCCACCCAAGGCAGCGAAGCTATTGCGGTTTCGCAAAGCATCATAAACCAGATCACGCACAGCAGCGCGGTCCTTTGACCCGGCGAACCGAGATCCCCTGCTCCAATTGGTCAGCAGTTTTTCGATAGGATCCCCCGCGAGCCAAGGATCGAGGATATCAATAGCAGCGGCAACGCGCGCAGCGGGTGTCATTGTGCACCTGCAAAGGTGTTTTTAAAGCCGCGATATCTTACAGTGTTCAGTCGCATTTGTTGCCCCTCAGGTCGGTTCAAACCGCCATAAATTTCCAAGCCTAATTCTTAAGCGAAAGCTGCGTTGAAGTGAACGGGGTATGCACAAATTCTGTTTTCTGGAAGGCAAGAAAGCGCAACGCCATACTAAACGGGTCTTCTCGATTTCCCAGATCCGGGCAAACTAGGTTTTCATGATCCGAGACTTTATCTCAACATCGTTTAACGATCTTCCCGCCAAAGCTTTTGCGTGTTCCAGTTATCTGTCTCATGTCCCACTCCTCAGTGGTTACGATGAGCCAAGAACACTCTCTTATCAAATACGGCTATTTGGACCCATAAGCGCTGACGTCAGACACTGATGAACCAAGAACACCCTCTTACCAAATACGGCTAATTGGCTCTGACCTTAGACTGGTGGAAGGCTGCCTTGGTTTCGTTCGGGTGAATTATCCAAGTGGTCATGATGCGGGTCTGTGCAAAGCCGCTACCCAGCCTTTGAGGGCGTGAGACAATATTGGAAAACGAGTAGTCCCCCTCAAAATTTGAAACTTAGTTC